>ERZ1034897.9-NODE-9-length-145819-cov-149.450735_pt1 | contig 145819 bp, 214 predicted proteins | sample MGYA00520629_ERZ1034897 | MGnify/ENA primary metagenome ERZ1034897 (study PRJEB33766, sample SAMN09781789) | gut metagenome | biome: gut microbiome | host: Homo sapiens | place: Madagascar | study: EMG produced TPA metagenomics assembly of the PRJNA485056 data...
GAAATATATAAATATCATATATACACAGATATATTTACAAAATAGTAAATTAAAAGTGTGCTAAAGAAAGATGAAGGACATACTTTAGTAAAATAAAGTATGAAAAGAACACTACACTAAAGTAGTGATTAATATAAACCGGATTTTTAAGATGTACTTTTTACCGGGATAAAAATTAAAAAAGTATTTATATATAATAACTACCAGGTAATAACTTGGTAGTTATTTTTTTTTGTGTTTTTAGTTGATAATCACATTATAACATATTATAATAAGTATAGAATTTAAGGAAGAGGTAAATGAAGATGAAAAAGTTTAACACTGAAAAGTATGACGGTTCCAAATATGACTACCACGGTAACGTATATGAATTTGGAGGACTTGAAACAATTGATATATACGATGGACCTCGTGTAATGTGTTACAACGTTAATGATGACACATTTTTAATGATACCTCCGGCTAAGTTTGAAGAATTCCACAACAAATATGTGATTAAATAAGGAGTATGAATATGGACATAAAAGAAGCTTATGATGTTATCTATGAACATCTAAAAGAAGAATGTAATAAACATGGTGATTGTGATAAATGTTTATATGGTACGGATAAAGCTTGTGGTTCTCTGCCATTTCTTGCCTATGAAAAAATAGGTGAATTTCGTAAAGTTTATCTTAAGCAACAGCGTATTGTAAAATCAAATGAAGGATTAATTGATAATCCTTGTTTTAATCGTGTTTATGCAAATAAAGGTGATAAAGTACTGTGTATAGACGACGGAGGATCTTATACTACATATAAGGATTTCTTTAAACAAAACGGTAGAGAAGATTTAATGGATAAGTATAAAGGTTGGCCTTTAACTGTTGGTAAAGTATACGAGGTTGTTGATATTTATCCACATAACGACAGAACATGTAATGTTTATATATTAAAAGAAAAATCTAATGATAATGTCGTCTATCTTTGTACCGATGATACTGATTATATTAAACGTATTACAGATAAATGTAAATGGACAGGTAAGTCAAAACAGCGAGTAACGGAAATATTATTTGACGTAGGACATCTTGAAGAATATAATTTTACGTTTGTTGAAGGTGGCTATCTATTACTTAGTTGTAAGCATGAGTTTGGGTATACAAATAAAATTATGTCGAATGTCCCTAAGATGTCTTCAAAAGATATCAAAAAGAGAATAATATCTTATGTAAACTCTTTATAAGGATATCTCTAAAGATATTTCACTAATTAGTTGATTAATAATGTCCTTTATATTATAATATAATCAGAAAGAAAGATAAATGGAGGATATTAAAAATGTTATATTATTCACACGAAGCTAGACAGTCAGCTATTGAAAACATAAACAAGTATATCGCTGCTATTTACGATACTACTGAAGACGAACTTGAATATAGCACAGCGATGGACACAATAAAACATCTCAAAGATATGCGTAAAGTTATAGAAACTGAAGATGTAGAAAGTTTAAGAGGTGAATGATGATGAACTTTAGAAAAGAATTAGGTATAGACACCCTTAACGTTGTACTTGATAAAGTATGTGGAAGTACTTTAAAAACACTTACTACAAGACAGAAGCTCGCTCGTAGAAATATTAAATGGGCCGCTAATGACCAGTGGCAGTTTGTTAACGGCTGGTATGATGAAAAAGAACAATCTTACCGAGATGTATTTTTAGCTGTTAACACATTGTTTGAAACTATTTACAAAGATATGTTAACTGATATATATGATGAGGGTTGTGTATCATTTGGGCCTTCAGTTAAACAGTATCTTAATCATATAAAGTTTTGTGGAAAGAAATTTCTCGAACCTGTAACTTTCTATTACACAGTTAAGCTTCTTGAGGACGCACTTCCTGAAATAGATGCTACAGAAGAAGAAACTTTATCAGTATTTAATCAATTAAAAGAACTTAAAACAAAAGTTTACGATATTCATTTCGAAGGATAAGGAGAGGTAAGATATGTCAAATACATTAGTATACATAATTGTAATATTAGGAGTAATAAATTTACTTATGACGGTACATATGTCGTTTAATTGCAGGTTTACAGAGAGTATACTGTCTGTATCTTTATATTATAGAGTATGGCATATTGAAAATTTAAACATATTAGGAAAAATACTACTTACGATAATAATTATACCTTTCACTATATTAGCAGAATTGTTGATATGGTGTGTACTTATAGGTTATATAATAGTTTATTACATATTTTTTAGATTATGTTGGTTATTTGCCGTGGACAGAGATACTGTAGTGTGTGAATGGTTAGGGTATGAATATAGAAATATTAAACATAAGTTTATTATGTACGTTAAGGATAGTTTTAACTTATGGAAGTAATTAAACAAGAAGAGCGTAAAGCAAGAAAGAAACACTACTGTAATTTTTGTGATGAAGAAATTGCGTCAGGTGAAAAATATAACTATTCTTTCCTTAAAGATGGGGGAGAGACGTATGAATGGAAGTCACATAATAAATGTAAGTTTATAGTTGACTGTACTTGGGATTATGTTGACCCTTATGATGGTTTCGGCGAATACGAATTTAATGACATATGCCAAGAGGTTTGTGATAGATTTATATGTCCTAATTGTGATAAAAACATTGACGGTATAGATTGTGAAGACGATAAACTATATTGTGTAGATAAATTAGTTGACTATTTTAAAGAACACGAGATAGTCAGAGTTAACGCAAGTACATTTGAATTTAGAAAACGTACTGAACCTATAAAGGATATAATATAGAATGTCTAAAACTAAACAAACACGACTAATTGAAGAGAAGTTAGATAATTGGAAGCCTAGTAAGTTAGCTAACTTTAAACCTTCATATATGAGAACACAAGTAGGCATTCATGAATGTACCGTTACTCACGGAGATACCAAGTCTGGTATTGTTGACTACGTGTGGATTGCTGACGGCTTTGCTAATGAGAGAAGCATACATAAGTGTACACTATTGAGTAATATAGATTATGTTAGTCCACAATTCAAATGTAATAGACACCCAAAAGATGACTTTAATACACTAAAGTGTTATACTGAATTAGGTGTAGTCGAGTCTGTATGTAATAATTGTGTAATGAAATGTAGAACAGTGGAACGCGATATTGCTCATTACATAATTTGCTTCGAAATTAAAGTTACCGTAAATGATTTCTATTCAAAGAATGGACATAACTTTGTAGGTGATTTGAATTATTATGTTATGTTACCTACAGTATATGAAGTAGTGAAAGATGATATTCCTGAAAATGTTGGAGTCATTCTTGCTAATATTTCAAAAGAAGATACCGTAACCTTTAAAATAAAGAAGGACAGTACTTTAACTACAATAACTGAAGAAGACCGGAACTGGTTTTTACAAACAGCTTTGTCAAGAGAAAGTAAAAAATATAAAGAACTTGAACAACTACATAGAAGTGGGACTCGGGACTTAAAGTATAATGCCTATAATATGTGTTACGATATATTTATGAGTAAACTAAAAGAGATAGAAAAACCTTCTTGTTTTATATGTAGAGGTACTAATTTTTGTAATCAAGATAATAAAGTAGATAAATGTGATGAGTGTATGCAAAATTATTTATACTTTAATAATATAGTTAGAGAAACATTAGACAAATATCATCTTACTGATTAGTTGATATTTCACCCTTTCTATATTATAATATAGGTATAATAAGAAAGGGAGATTATATGAAAGCAACCGGAATTGTAAAACGAATTGATGACTTAGGACGGGTCGTAATACCTAAGGAAATCCGCAGAAATATGAGCCTTCGAGAAGGTGACCTTTTAGAAATTTACACAAGCATGAACGGGGAGATCATATTTAAAAAATATTCACCCATGGAGGAGCCTTCAGACGGAACTGACGAACTTGCATCAAGTAAGTAATACAAAATATGTACTTTTGTATTATTTTACACCAAAAGGGAGATAATAATGAAATATTTAATGAATGTAGTAATCAAAGATCCGCACACTGAACCGGGGATGGTTAGTGATATGTTGTTGAAATTTAGATGCTTTTTCACAAAAGATGATGACAACTACACCTATGGAAAGAAAGCCTATTTATCAATAATTGGAGAAAGTTCAGATAAGTACATTGATTTACGATACGACAAAAATTATCACAGAGGAAAAGAAAAAGAATATCTTGAATACTGGGCTAACAATTATTGGACAGGTAAAAATGGAGCTTGGGAAATAAAGTCATTGAATATTACGGAGGTTGAGTAATATGGATTATACAAAGATAACAATGGACGATATAAGATACTTGATTGAAGACGCACAGACAAATTATAACAGATACAACGTTGAAGCTATTCGTCCTGATATAAAGAAATGGCTTGATGATTATATCATTGATGAAGAACAGTCTGTTAGGTGGAACAGAGAACAGGTAAAAGCTCATAACAAGGAAGCTGATAGGGCAATAAAGAAATACCATAAAGATCTACAAGCAGGTTATGAAAATTTCTGGAAAGATCTTAAACAAGCTATTCAGAATGATTATAATTTTACAGAAGCACAAGCAAATGTAATAATGGATCATATATATCGTGATAATATGTCTCACGATTTAAACAGAGCTGAAGAACTTTGTGAAATAGTATACGATATATTGAATAATGGCTAAACATTATGACAAAAGAACAAGAACACCTTGTTATAGATAATCATAAACTTATATATGAGTATATGTGGAAACATAATATGTACGAAGATGATGTTGAAGACTGGTATGGATTATGTGCTATAGGTTTATGCAAAGCTGCTCTACTATATACTCCTGCAAGGGGTGCACAATTTAGCACATTGGCTTTTATGTGTATGTATAATAGTTGTCAGAAGAGTCGTAAAAGAGCTTACAACGAGAGTTTACAAGACATTACAAATATTGTAGACAGAAGTACTTTTGAGAGAATATGTCCTGATTTATCATATGACCCTTATATAGACAAAGAACTTAAAATATACATTGAAAATGTTTTACCAAGATATAGAGAAAAAGCACAACAGATGATACGTATGAAACTATATCAAGGACTTACATTTGAACAAATAGGTAAAATATTTAATTGTACTAAACAGAATGTTCAATCAGTGTGGAATAGATTTTGTAAAAGAGTGAAGAATGATTTGTATGTCTGATATTGTATATATTGGTGACGAAGAAATTTTATAAGTTATCAATATAAAAATTTAATAAATTTGTTTATGACCTACTATAGAATTGGTAACGTAAGTTTCTTCGTCAAAAGAACTTAAATATATCTATAGTAGGTTTATTTTATTTGTGAGGAGTAATATACAATGGCTGTATTCAGAATAAACAAAACAGATAACTATACTGTTATGAGTAATCATCATTTGAAAGATAAGAATCTTTCATTAAAAGGCAAAGGGTTATTATCAGTAATGTTATCATTACCAAAAGAGTGGGACTATAGTATTGCAGGACTATGCAAAATACTGAAAGAAAGCGAAACTGCAATTAAATCGGCATTAAAAGATTTAAAGGAATGTGGGTATCTTGTTATTACTAAAAAGTATGCTAATGAAACAAAATCACATCATATAGAATATGAGTACGATATTTATGAAACTCCCAATCTAGAGAATGTTTGTCAAGGCGAAGAACCCGAACACCTTGACAGTCTATATATAGAAACTCCAGGACAATTAAATACTAATGATAAAATACTAAAGAATAAAATACATAATAATAATAGAGAAGTAGACAACAATCAAACAATACCTGAAAAACATAAAGAAATAACAGAACTAACTATAGAAGAATTAAAACAGTTAAAACATTTAGTTTTAGAAAATAGAGACACACAAACAATCTCATACAGAGAAATACAGAAGAAGTTTAATTTAATCGACCCAGTTACTTATGATACTCCTACCATTTGTAGTAAACTGATTAAACAGACAGAAGATATTATTAGAAGAATAAACAGTACTGAAAGATGTACAGGATTCAGTGAAGAAATCTTTTAGTTGATTATGATTCACTAATAATATATAATAATATTAAAGAAAGTAGGTAATTTGATTATGACATTAAGAGAACAATATTTTGCAGAAGAAGCACAAGGTATTCAACATGATGTAGATGTTGATACTTACATTGTAAAAAAATTACAAGAGAACTGGGACGAAGATGAATGGAATAATCTTATAGATAAAATAGAAGAAGGATTTGTACAAAAGTATGCCGAAGACGGAACAGCCATACTCCCGGCTTCTTGGGACGACCATGATGATGATGTGTGGGAGGCCTATATATGAAGATATTCGATATATTAATTGCTAAAGTCGATTTCGAAGACAACGGTCGTTATAAAATTAGGCCAGTTCTATGTATACGTAAAAACAAGGATAATGTTATAGCACGTAAAATAACTTCTAAAGAGCCTAGACCTAATTACCCAGGAGAATATCCCTTAAAAGATTGGAAACAAGAAGGACTTAATAAAGCTTCTGTCGTACGGATGTCCAAACATACAACAATACCTTGCACTGATATTAAACGTGTAATAGGACATCTAACAGAAAGAGATGCGAAAGAAGTTATGTCTTTAATAAATACCCCTTATAAAGAATCATATAACATAGATGATGAGATAGATGAATACTTAACACAGTTAATATAGTTGACATTTCGTCAAAAATAATATATACTATAATTGATGAAAGGAAGTAGAGAAAAATGAAAAGAAGAAACTCATATTACACAGAAATCAATCCTCGTAGTAAATTTGTTTGTTGTAGAGATAGTGGTGGTAGCTATATTACATATGATGAATTATTTGATGCTTATCCTGAAATAACAAAGTACAAAGATAGATACGCACATAAGTCTCTTAAAAAAGGTGTTTTTTACAAAGTAATAACAGAAGTTCCACATGAAGATCAATTATGCAATATATTTGTTCTTGAAAATACTATTACTGGGGAAATATATCTTTGTACAAATGATGATCATTCAGTAGTGCCTATAAATGTAGATTCACCTTTTGTTACAAAGAAAACAGAAATAAGAATATGTAAAGCTATTAAAGAAGTTTCTGACTTGTATCCTTTTATGAACCTCTTTTATTCTATAATTATGGGGAAAACTTTATGTATTCCCCTTGAAGGTAGTAATAATAGGACTTATTATAAATATATTCCTAATGTAGCAAAAATGAGTACAAAGGATATTATAAGGCGAATCAAGAAATACGTAGAGGAGACATTTGAAAGATGAATAAATTATCAGACGGAATTATAGATGTGTCTGTTTCAATAAGTCTTATAAGTGTATCAATTTTATTTTTATTTTTCGATATGTTATTACTTGTTACTGAGTTTAACTTGAAACATATCTTAATCACTTTGGTTTTGATAGTTTTTGTGGTTATACAGATATTAGATTTGATAAGAAGTTATAAGAGGTTGAAACAAGAAGAGTCAGAAAATATTCTTAATTTTGATTATTTAGTTAGTCGAGTTAGACATCTAGAAGAAATAGCAATAAAACAAAATATCGATGATACGAGGTTTATAATATGAGTAGTTACATAAATTTCTTCATTAGAAGCGATGATAAATTTCTACCTTTAAGTGATTTCAGTCGTAGTAGTGAAATATATCAGAGATTACATAACAATGTACCTTATGAAAAATTAAGAGCATTAACATATAACGAGTTAGATAGTATTGAAGATGATATTATTGAAGATAAACGTAAGTATACTAATCTAATATCAGAATATAAGAAAGAAATAGAGTTAATAGCTACTTTCAATAATTCAGCAGAAGAAAAGTTGGAAGCTATCAATTCTATAGAGTCTATGATAAAAGATATTGAAGAATCAATTTCAGAACTTAATTTTGCAAAAGGTTGGTTCAATTCACTTTGTAGAATACTTGATAGTGCTCGTGATTATACTGATGAAAATTATAATCATTTAGTTGATGCTGATAAGTACATATATGCAGGTGTCGAAACACCTTGTGTTCCTACATTAGAGGATATTAAAGATGACTGAATATTACACTTATACAGATCCACTGTGGTGTGAAGATTGTAAATATTTCACACGATATGATATGGGTGGAGAAGGCTTTTGTGATGTAGATGATAGTTCTACTTGGTATGGTAGACCTATTTGTGAAAAGTTTGAGGAGAAACCGAATGGCAATTGATATTAGAATAATAGGAACAGTAAAACATAAAGATGGTTCTACTGAAGATGTTACTTGTTTTGGTAAAAGTTTTGATGGTATAATCTTTGAAACCCTTCAAGGTAATCGTTATTTATATCGTCAGTATTGTGACGAATACGATAATATTTTTAATAATCCCTTTTTTCATAAGCGTTGTGATCAATTCTATAAATTTGATTATGAATCTTGTGAGTGGTTAGATGCTGCTCACATTATAGATAACATAACAATAACAAATAATTAGTTGATAATCCTCTTCATATCTATTATAATTATATTGTAAAATAAGGTCAAGAAAGATTTTATAGTACAATGGTTGTAGAAGATGTGAGGAGGATTTTTGTTATGTTTAAGTTTAAATATTGTGTAGCACAGGTTAATTTCTTAAAAGGTAAACACGAAATAAATTTTTATGCGTATAACAAAGCTTACGGATTGCATGGTGTATCAGATTGGAATGATGAAGATGTTGTTTGGTAAGATACAGAAAAAGAAGCAATGGCGGCAAGATTCAATTCCAACGATTGTGTTTTAAGTAAATTGTTTGAGTGAACTTACTACAGAAAGAGAAGAAAATAAAAATGAAACAGTGCATATACATTGACGATATAAATTTAGAGTTAGACGCTACTCTGGTTAAATTGCCATACAAATACAGAGAGTTATTCATAGGTTGCCATTTCAAAAACATGGAAGAGTTGAATGCCGAACTCAGAAGCGCCGCTTATTGCAATATCAACACACATTGTTTTGGGGCAACACCAATAGACCGTAAAAGATTTTTGGAAAGAATGGAAAGCAGAAAAAGGGACGGCTTAACAGCCCAAAAGGAGAATGAATATGAAAAACTATGAGCGTATAAAGACAATGGATGTTGAGGAAAAACTTGCTTATAACAAACTTTCAGAAATGACGGTTGAACAAAAGTTCAACCTATACGAAGAACACAATGATAACTTATGCGGAATTTGTAGTATCCGTAATTATGGGTGTAATGGATTAAGCTTAGGCCCTAATGGCCCTATGTATCCACCGTGTGATAATGTTAATGTTGACCATTATGTTGATTTTGAAAAATTAGATGATGAATGTTTGCAAATTATTCTTGATGAGATTGAATAATTATATTATTAAATAGCTTAATTTAGAGGTAGAAGAATGAGAGTTTGTTTAGTTGAGAAAATATGTGATTTTGAATATGGATGCAGAGAAGTTGTTAAAGTGTTTAACAACGATAAATCCGCAAGAAACTATATTAACGAACAACCCGATGTAGGCGATGTCGAATTTTGGAATGGCGAAAATATACCTATGTATAAAATTACGATGTTTGAGGTAGAAGAATGAACTATGTTAATGAAGATTGCACATCACAATGATGATAAAGAGAAATGGGAATCACATACCTGTTATTTGTTTAACGATGCTAATGATTATCATGACTTCGATATAACAAACATTCGTGGATATGGAGAGACAAAAGAAGAGGCTGTAGATAACCTCAAAAAAGAACTGGAGTATTATTTCAATGAACTTCACGCATTGGAAAAGATGCTTTACGAAACAGATGTACTTGATAATGATATTGTCGAAGTTGATTGTATAGGAAGGAAAGACGAAAAATGAGCGAATTTGTAGTTAATGACGATATGTTTGGTAGATACTGTGAAATTGCAACCGATTTTTCGAGAGGTTTGCACTATTACAAAATAGTTGGTTTAATTGAAAGCAATAGTTATTGTGATATACCTTTGACATATCACTCAGAACCGACTCATCACAAAGATATTGTTCCCGTTCTATTAGTTATTCATTGTGGAATAGACGAAACAAATGTACAGAGAGTAGCATTAAGCGATTGCAAAGTTCACCCTATTGCAAATAATACTGAAACAAAACACGGATAATGGCAAAAACATTATAAAAGTGGAACTACAGCTAGTGACGGTTTTGTATCTTCCTGTTGTGATATGTGGAATGAGCGTAAAACACCGTATTGCCCACACTGTGGAGCTAAAATGAATGAAGAAAGGGAAGACAAGGAATGACCGATAAGAAAAATACTGATGAGGAAATTATAAAGGTTTTGGAGTGTTGCGCTTATAACGACGGGTGCAAGGGCTGTAAATATTCAAAACAATGTGATGGAGCATCATATTTAATAGATGCTCTCGACCTTATCAACCGTCAAAATGCGGAAATCGAGAGGTTGAAAGAGTGTCCGAAATGTGTTTACGAGTATGACGGCGAAGTAACGGAATATTGCGTACAAGGACCTTGCTCGAATTTCAAAACCGTTGAGCAAATCAAAACCGAAGCATACAAAGAGTTTGCAGAGAAGTTGAAAGAAAAGCATTGTGACATTGTACTGTATGGGGAAATCGTTACTGTAAACACAATTGATAATCTATTAAAGGAAATGGTTGGTGATGAACAATGACTGATAAGAAATTAACTGATAAGGAAATTATACAGACATTGAATCGTTGTAGTAAAGGAATTGGTTGCTTTGGATGTGCTAAAGCATATATGCACAGTGCAAATTGTATTCGCATATTAGAAGCTGAATGTCTTGATCTTATCAACCGTCAAAAGTCGAAAATTGAGAAGCTTAAAAGTAATTACAGTAAACTTTGCAAATACACAGAGAAGAAGGAACTTGAATTAGCAGAAATAAATGCAGATATATCATGGTTTAGAGAAGCAAAAATCAGTAGACTTGCGCCTGCCATTAAAGAAATCAAAGCTGAAGCTTATGCCGAAGCTTGTAAGGAGTTTGCTGATAAATTGAAGAAAAAATGTTATGAAGATTTTGAAGAAACCGATGAAATGTTAGCTCCATATGTCACAGAAGATAACATTGACAACATCTTAAAAGAAATGGTGAATAAGGAATAATGACGAATAAGAATTTAGTTGATTTAACTAATGAAGATATTATATCCTCATTAAAGGTAATTGCCACTACACGCAATTGTAATGAATGTAAAATCCGTAATTGTAAATGGGGAACTTGTAACTGTGAACAAATAACTGCTAATGCTGCTCTTGAACTTATCAATAGGCAAAAGTTTGAAATTGAAAGATTACAGAAAGAAGTTAATTTAGTTTCTATTCAATTCCAAGATTTACAAGAAAGAATAGATGAAGTTAAAACTAAAGCCTACAAAGAGTTTGCGAAAAGATTAGAATTGTATTTATTGTTTAATAAACAATGCGAAATGCCTGTTATATCTTTTGAAAATATTGGCAATTTCTTAAAAGAAATGGTGGATAAGGAAGAATGAGAAAGATTTTGTTCAGAGGGAAACGAACTGATAACGACAAGTGGGTATATGGAAACTTATTTATACCCGATATGAAAGATACACCGACACAAATTTGCATAGGTACAAATGTTATTCGTGCAACTTATGATATTGACCCCTCTACCGTAGGTCAATATACAGGTTTAACCGACAAGAATGGTAAAAAGATTTTTGAGGGAGATATACTTCACTTTAAAGCATATCGAGGTGGTGACTTTGACTGTCCTATTGGCACGGATATTTATTATAGAGTTTTATTTGGACATTGTAATCCTGATATGGACACTTTATCTGAATATGTGGGATTTTGGGCGTTGGAAAAAAATTATGATGAAGATGATTTATATGAGTGTGGAAACTCTATAAATTATTTGGTAGATTCGCACGGTGCTTATGTAATCGGCAATATCCACGACAATCCAGAATTGTTAAGGGGTGATAAAGAATGACATACGAAGAAGCGATAATTGACATTCGTGAAAACATACAGCCTATTATTGGCGGCAAAAGTTTAGATATAGCTATCTCTGCCATTGAAAAGCAGATACCGAAAAAGCCAACTAAAACAAGAGGTGAAATAGTATGCCCGACTTGTAAAACATTGGTGGGCTCAAGCCCTTATTGTAGATATTGTGGGCAAGCATTAGATTGGAGTGACACAGAATGAGCAAGTGTAACGATTGTTTAGTTGAAAAAGTTTGCAGATACAACGACGGGCACAATCTATATTGCAAAGACACTTATGATTGGCCCGCATTTTACCGCCCGTTCTGAATGGCTGCATTTGCCGTGTAATGTTGGAAAGAAATTTTTCAGAACTATACCTTGGAGAAATACAATTGACGAATGCACTGTATCATCTCTAACTCAAAAATCAGATGAAACTTGGAAAATTAGATTAACAAGTGGTATTTTTAGAACGACTTTTGAAATAACTACAAACGACATAGGTAAAACCGTATTTCTTACCCGAGAAGAGGCGGAGAAAGCATTGGAGGGAATTAAAGATGAATAAATCTGCACATAAAAGACTACAAAGCAAAGACAGTGATATACAACACCGTTTAACACATAGAAATATTTATTGTGTCTCCGCCAAATGGATTAAATGGGCTAAACGATATCTTAACAGGACTCAAAGAAGAAAAGAAATAATATACAAGGATGAGAGAGAGAATGATATACGATAATACAAAGGGTTATGGACTGGTATTAATAAAGTTTCATGAACATTCTGATGATTACATTATATATAAGAATACAAAAAGAGAAATAATTGAACTTGCAGATGCTATTATTCGTTCCTTTGATAGACCAGGTTTGATTGAAGAGCTTAATGAAATGCAAACAGAAGCAATGTATTGTGGAAATAATAACAATCTTGAAGAAAATGAATTATTTAAGAATAAGTTTGAAATACCTTCATATTTCATAAATTTACTTTTAGCAAAACATAATATGAAAGTATTAGGGTGGTAATTATGACTGTAAGTGAAATGTTTGTAGAAGAAGTACAGGATAATAGAATGACTCCTATAAATATATTAGATTGGTATCGCAATTTCTACCGTTTAGAGAATAATAATACAGAGCAAGGTATAATAGTAAATGCTATCAATGATATATTTATGAGATTAACAGATATGGGTTTATTTAACGATGAAAGACTGCTTATGTCAAATGAAGAGTATCGAAATAAAGGAAAATACAAAATTCCTTCTAAATATAATGATAACACTTTAGAAATTAATGGAAAATTACTTGCCTTAATAAATATTATATCTTCTGCATTGGATTCTCATAAAGAAGTTTCTTATAATTTAGAATTATTAGAGAATGAATTAAAGGAAGAAAGAAATCATATTGAAAGGGAAGAATTAATGTGAAAAATAGATGTATTATTAACAAAATTGATGATATAATCAACTGTATATGCATAGGTGAAAATGATAGTGTTGTAGCAACGAATAGCTCTTATGAAATAATTTTATATTTAGCACACTGCGATGCTATGTATAGGTTAAGAATGTTTTCTGCTGAAGAAAAAGAAATAAAGGATCAACTTTATAATAGACTATGTTATTTTCTTCAATATGGAAAAGTTTCAATAATTAACAATCATGGTGAGTCTTATAGTATAAATACTTTTGATGTTGAGCAACAGATTGATGATATAAAGAAAATTTTAAATAAATAAACAAATAGCCTTATTAGTTGAAAAATACTAATAAGGCTATTATAATATATGTATAAAGTTAGGTCAAATATTATTATATGTTACAATGGTAATATGAAATGAAAGGGAGATATTTATGTATTTTAGAGTTTTCGATAAAAGTGGTAATGATATTACAAAAGACGAATGTTGGGTAATAACTTCAGAAGGTGAAATTCGTTATCTAAGATATGATGACTTAATAGGTATAGACGGTATTTTTGCCGTAATCTATTTTAACGACGGTAGATCACAGACTGTTTTCAACGATAAGGAGGAGATATAATAATGAGTGAGTTATCAAAATTATTAGTAAAGTTATCAAAAGAAGGTCTTACTGTAAAGTTAGTTCCTTGGTCAGAACCTTTTCATAATAATATAACTGGTATTCAGATATACTTATATAAGGGTGATGAAAGAATAGCAACTGCAGTTAACTTTAATGAATTGGAACTAATGCTTATTGACGGTATTGAACATAGGATAAATGAGTTATATAATAGGATGATAAAAGGGTAGTATAAAATGAAATGCAATTACAAAAAGTCATATAGCGAAGCTCTCAATAAGAAATGGGAACAACAGAAGAAAGAATACGATGAATGGTTTAATAGTTTATCGGAAGAAGAACAACAAAAAGTTAAACAAGAAAGTAAAGAATCAGTTGATTTATTGTTTAATTTTCCTTATAATAAATACTATTAAAGGAGTAAAAATTATGTTTGTTTACATGGATAATAAAAATAATAGAATAGAGGTTACTGCAAACGAACATTTAGTTAGTGGAAATATATCTCGCTGGTATATCTATATAGAATCATTTTCAGACAATAAAAGAAGTGGTCAATTATGGTTTACAGATGAAAAAGGACTTGTAAAGTTCTTTGATACTGAAAAACAAGCTATAACTGAAATTAAAAGCTATCTTGATAATCTTATATCCAAAGGTATTATAAAAGACTATAATGAGGATTAACTATGACAAATAATATTGAAGATACAATCACAATACTTTCTAATCAGATATTAAATTTATTAGATATTATAGATGACATGTCTAATTATACAAAAACAGAACAAACACAAGAGATTAGACAGATTTTATTTAATACTATTGATGATATGAATAGAAATATGAATAGAAATATATTTTATGAGAGGTAAAAATATGGATTTCAACGAAAGATGCCCTATATGTGGCTGTATAATTGGTTATTATATAAATAGTTACGGTCGAGTAGTCAAACAGTGTAACAACTGCAAACATATTATAGCAAACCGATGTGTTGCAACTAATAAAACAACTGTTACTCAGTCAACAACAACTAATACACCTTTGTCAAATAATTTAAGTAAGGACTGAAAGTTATGTTAAATAAAACTCAATATTGTCCCAGATGCGGTGGTGTACTTGTTTACAATACTGATAATGAAAATCGTCTGGTAAAATGGTGTACTTGTTGTGGAGCTTATTGGATAATAGGAAAGGACATTGATACGATGAATAAATTTACTGAGACAATAAAACAGGACAAAAACTCATCTATTCACAATGTTGACCATATGTATTCAATACCACAACAGCAAACATTGGAAATACAATGTAACAGTATAACTCTTAAACAGAATGATATAAGTATTTGTTTTTATAGTAACAAAGATATAAAGAAATTTGACAGTATTACAATAAACGGAATTAAATTCAAGAAAGTAGAGGATTGAAATAATATATGAAAAAGCTTAAATTATTTTTTATATTAATCACTGTATTTTGCTTGTTGTTTTCTATAAGTGGTTGTAATAAAGCTGAAACTAAACAGAGTGATAATGAGATTATTACAGAAACTATAGATACTACGGCAACAATATGCCAAATAGAATATACAGAAAATAGTAATTTATTTAAAATAACTTGGTATGTATCAGGAAAGTATGAAACACATTATCTTGATCAAGTGGTAGAATATGATAGATACGGAAATTATTCTCGTAAAGATGGTAACCCAAAAAGCAGTACCAGTGAAAAAGATATTGTTACTTGTAAATCGTATATGTCAGTTAAGCAATATGAAAAATACAAGAAAATCTTTAACAATAAAGAAGAAGTTAAAGTAACTTTAATAATAAATCGTTCTCCTTCAAAAGATGGAGACTATACTACGGTCAGTAGAAAAGTAATACCTAATTTTTAAATAAGGAGTAAAATAATATGTGGCGTGGAATTACCAGTTTAATACTTTCAATAATTTCATTGTTCTTTTGTTGGTTAGGGATTGTAGGAGCAATAATTGGAATGCTTGGACTATATGATAGTCAGTATTCCGAACAATACCCAAATGATAAAGGATTATGTTGTGCAGGTATTGTAATCGGGTGTATATCAATTTTTGTGTTTTCTATTATATTAGGATTTTTGGTTTCTGTATAAAAAGTTGAATTCCAGTAAATAATACTATATAATTATTACGTAATAAAGAAATACAGAATTATATATATAATTTTCTAATCTGTAGAGAGGTATTAAATATAATGAATACTTTTGATTTAATATACACAAATAGTAATGAAACTGTTGAAAAAGATTTTAGTTACACATTAAAAGACATTTACGAAGCTCATAGTGAGGTAGGTTGGGTACTATGACAAATAAAGAATTAGTTAATAGAATATTTAACCATATTAGTGAAAACTCTAAATTTAAACCTTATAATATTGAGTATGGCGATACATATTTTATATTTACCGGCGAACCAAACAGCGTTATACACTTTCGTATAAAAGGTGTTAATAAACATTGGAAGTTTGGTATGTGGGTACATTCTGAATACATAGATGACGATAATTTTGCAGACGAACCTGTTATTCAATTCTTTGCTCAGTGGGATAAAAATATAGATAAGTTTAAACCGTCAAGAAGTGATATTTGTGTAACCATTACAGCTAAACAGTTTAATACTGAAACTTGTGATGAATGGCTTTTTTCTGATACTATTGATACTTTAACAATTATAAAAAGACATCCAATACTATCTTATTGTGGTGTATATGGCAATGCAAGTATTATAAATCTAATGATTAAGAATTTTACAATATACTTTCTTAAAAGTGAATTCTATTACTGTAAACAGCTTATTGTAAAGGTAATTAAAACAGCTATATTTTTACCTATATGCAAATTTAAAGTTAGTAGAGCAAAAAAGCATAGCTGTGTAGATTTTATCGAATTATTTAATTTTGAAAAACGCAATGTTGGTTGGTCAACAGATCATGATTATGAAATAACTTGTAAATTTAAACAAGATGCAAACGAAAAAGATATGGAGAAAGTTGCTCGTATTTTTAAACGAATGGAATATGGTAAATATAATCATTATCATCATGTAGTTGGTGTAGATTATTTTACACAGGTTGGTAAAAAGGGTTGCTTTACATTTGATTTTGATTAGGTGATAAATATATGACTATTAAACAATATGCAGAATTACTTGAATATATCTTCAAAAATAACGGTTGGAATATAGATGCCATAATGGATAGTTTAGATTGCGGAAAACCTATGATTAAATATGTTAATAGCTCTTTTGATACAAGAGATGGACATATATGGTCTATTAAGTTGAGTGGTATATCAGCAACTGATAAGTCTTTTAGAGTTGAAACAGATGAAGAAGTTGCAAAAGTATATGAATGGCTTAATAAGGAGAGAAAATAATGGAATCAATTTATGTAGTGCTTATGATTTGTGTAGCTGCTATTTTATGTTGGGCGTTAATTTGGACTTTCTTCGACGAAATAGATGAATTTATAACTAAATTAGCTTTTGCATTAAAACCATTTAATGCAAAAGTTGTATATAAAAGAAATGTAAGAAAAGCAAAAAGAGACTGTAGACATAATGATAGAAAACTTAAAAGACTTATACGAAATGAGCGTAATCAAATAAAAGACAAAATAAATAATAGTATAGGATATTGTTACCTTCGTATTATATATAAAGAAAATATTGACTGGCTAAAAAGAAAAGCTTTTAAAATTACAGAAACTAAGTACAAAGCAGAATATAAAATAGGTTGGGGGAGAGAATAATGAATGCACATAGAGTATATATGAAGTCTATAAAAATGTCTAAGTCTTGTTTTAAGCAGGAACGTAGAGAAATAAAGAAAGTAATCAAGAATGCTATAAATGAAGGTAAGATGAAGACCCTTAAATATATTGATTACCCTGAAAATGTTGAGTGGCTTAAGAGAAAGGGGTTCAATTTAACAGAAGTCAAGAGTGTCATCGATGCCCCTCAGTATGAAATAAATTGGGAAGGATGCTAATATATGAAATATAGAAAGAAACCTATCATAGTAGAAGCTATACAGTATACTGGTGATAACTTATTAGAAGTTATGAAGTTTTGTAAAGCTATTCGTTTTATTGATTATTTATATATTGCTACACTTGAAGGTGATATGCGTGTTAATATAGGTGATTATGTTATTAAGGGTGTTCGCGGTGAATTCTATCCTTGTGAGAAAAGTATATTTGAAGAAACATATGAGGTTGTAGAATGAATGTGCTTCCTTTTTACATTTATAAAAATCCTAAGTTTTTTGCTAAAATAGATTGGATATTATATAAGCTTTTTAAAATAAAAAGAAAAAATCCTTGTGGTAGAAATAAAAAGGAGCATTATTTATGTTGTGAACTTTCTCCTACAATTAAGAATTCATATATTGAATTTAATGATTATGGATTCGAATTAAAATGTAAAATATGCAACAATATTCACATGAGTTCTACTCCCCATGAAAGTATATGTAGTATTGAAGATGCCATTGACTATTATTATGGAAAAGGTAAATTTGAAGGGAATGAATGGTAATGAAATATACAGATGACTATGAAGTCCATACTGCAGATGATGAAGAACCTAACTGCATAAAATGTGCTAATCAAGACTCATGTAATGATGGTAAGTTTTGTGGACCTAAGTATGGCTGGAGATTATATGAAAGAAGAGTAAAAGGAGATAATAATGAGCAGTATTAATTATGGTTGGATATGTCCTCGTTGTGGTAAGGTATTTGCACCATATGTAAAAGAATGCACTTTTAAACCTCAGCTTAAAAGTAATATAAACGATTCCTTTTATCAAGTTGTTGAACCATCTGGTTTTTGTAAAATAGAACATAAATATACTGGGTGTCCTCAAAAACCCTCTTATAAACGCTGTCAGAATTGTCCTGATTGGGTTACTTGTATACCAGTTTAAAGGAGCGATATTAAATGAGTTGTCCTATTTGTGGAAAGCAAAGTTTAACTAATTTAACCCCTTATTGTAGAGATCATGTAAACAGTGTGCAAGCTTCAATGCCTAATACCATTGAAACTGTTATTAATAAATATGTTTCTGTTAAAGGACTTGAATACATTGTAGATAAATTAAATCTTAAAATGGAAACACTCGATAAAGAAAACATAGCCATGACAAAAGATATGTGTAAAAACGCATATGAACTTGCTGTGGAAAATACAAAACGAGATATTAAAAATGTATATTTTAATTTGAACTGGTTTCAGAGATTATTATGGCGAATTTTAGGTTTAAATAGGTTGTGGTTAAATGAAAAGTAAGAAAAAATTAGTTGAAGAATATATTCAAAAAATTATAAGTAAACTATGTTATGAATATGGAACATCTTTAGAAGATGCTCGCAAAGCAGTCGAAGAATTGGATTTACTTAACAGATATAAAGGTAATTATGATTTTGTACTATATCAGAATGTTTCCACTTGGGTTAATTTAATTGTTAATAAACATAAAGTTAATAAACGTAAAAAAGAAGTGGAAAGAGAAAACTTAGAAAATAAAACAACAGTTAGACCTCAATCAAATCACATATTATCTTATAGTGAACAACCCACAACTAAAAACACAAAATATGGTGATATAGTTTTATATAAACATGAACTTTGGATAAATGATGGTAATATTGTTATGCCAATGTCTTATATAAATTTAGATAATTATATTGACAAAGATGGTACAATACTTGACAAACCACTTACCAAAAATTATGTAGACGAAAAATTTAAAAAAACATTAAAGGAGAATACTATGGACAATTATATAGTAATAAACGGGAAGAAAATTGAACTTACCGAAGAACAGTTAAAACAACTTGGTATTGAAGTTAAAGTGAAAAAAGAAACTCTATTTACTCGACATTCCAATGAATTATACTGGTCTATCAACGCAACGAATGGTGTTGTAGGTCTACATGACTATAACGTTGATTTCGATAATGCCTTGTACGACAATGTAAACTATTTCAATGATTATAAATTTGCTAAGCAAGTTGCTTTACACCAGTTGCTTTATCGCAAGTTGCTGAAGTATGCTTACGATAATGGCGCAGAAGATTGCGATTGGGATAACAATAATACACATTATTATATCTTTTTTGATAGTAAAAACTGTAATTTTAAAATTGATTTAAATACACAGATAAGAAGTCAAAACATTTATTTTTCAAAATCAGAGGTTGCCAGACAAGCTATTGAAGATGTTATTAAACCCTTTATGATAGAAAATCCAGAATTTGTGTGGTAGTAATTTAATTAAAATATTAAAGGAGTATATCAAGTATTTAATCACAGATTTGTGTAGTAACTGCAATTATGAAAGAATTTGCTAAACAAGAGTGATGACAAATGGTTGATATAGAAAAATTATTTAATCTTAATTAGACGAGGAGAATAAAATAATGATTATTAAAACTACAACAGCAATTGTAGACACTAATACTTATGACAGTTTTTTCATTGAATATCGTGAAAGTAAAAGAGATTACAGACTGTTAGCAGTAAATAAATATACCGCAGACACTATATCTCTATATTCAGCCGATGATAAAAGTTTTGTTGAAGATTTGTTAGATGATATTTATAATAGATTTAATAGAGTTGACAGTTGTATGGATTTAAAGGTGTAAATATGAATAATGAAAATTATATTGTAATCAACGGTAAAAGGATTGAACTTACTGAAGAGCAACTTAATTCTTTGTGTATGTTTAACCGATTTGCACAAATGGCAAAAGAACAATTTGGACTTACAATTACACAAAAAGAACCTACTGGCGAAACATTTAAAACACTGTTTGGTGTTGACTTTTCAGATTGTTCTGAAAGAAAAAATCCTTTTAATAGTGAACTTAATTATAGAGATTATAAGGAATGCTATTATATGATTAGCCCAACAGATGGTGTAATTATTCGAGATATTATAGATGAATCAGACGAAAGAAACATAATAGATGCAAATAGTTTTAATAATAAAGACTTTGCTAATCAAGTATATCTTCATGAATTGCTTAATCGTAAACTTCTCAAATATGCTTACGATCATTATGCTGAAGATTGTGAGTGGAGCTGGAATGGTAAACAGCATTATTACATTTTCTTTGATTATTCAGAACCGTTTTTCACGATAGCACACACTGCTATATGTAAAAATCAAGGTGTTGTTTATTTTTCAAAGGAAGAAGTTGCAAGACAGGCTATTAGAGATGTTGTTGAACTTTTTATAGAAGAACATCCTGAATTTATATGGTGATAAATTATGAATAAATGTGAATGTTATGAAGAAAAAGAAGTAGTGGATTCTTGCTTTTACATTAGAAGACTAGTAGGTATTTGTAATGGTACAAAAGAAAGGGATGAATGCCGTTGTGGCGGTAACCCAGCTAAGTGCGACTTTTATTCAGAGATAAGAGAAAAGGCGTACCGACAGACACAAGAATATAGAGATGTAAAAGAATTAGAGTTTTATCGTTGGTGGATAACAAAACATAATCTAAATGTTGAGGTTGCTACAGCTTTTGAGAGATGGTTAAATGAACAAAAAGTGTAAGTATTATAAAGAAATACATAGAGATCCTTATATAATGTCAACTTGTGAATATAACAACGGTGAATTATGTGATTGTTTTGGAAGTATAGATAAATGTGATAAACCTACGGTATTAGAAGGAAATGTGATAAGAAGTGTTTTACCTGAATTAATAGCCTACCTTAACCGTCCTCAAAATGCACATCGTGTTTGTATACCAGTTGAATTAGCTCAGAGAATAGTTAAGGAGTTACAAGAAAATGATAATATATCAAATACATAAATACGAAGGTGAATATGAAGATTATAGTGATACTATTGTATCTTCATATCTTGATTATAATAAAGCATTATCTGAAAAGGAAAGATTAGAACAAGAAGAATTAGGTTTGCGAGAACAAGGTAAGAAATGTGCTAATTGTCCTTATATTGGTTATTATTATTCTACAGAAGGTTTAATAGATGTAGATACTGGATACTGTAGTGAGGCTTCTCTTGAGAATACAAACTATGGTATAGAATGCAATAATTATTTTTCACATTGGGACGATGCTACCTTTGAAATTTTGGAAGTAAATGTAATTGAATAAGATATTGTAAAGTTCAACTTGAAATATAGTTGAACTTTTTCTTTGTGTATATTATAATATTGAATGTAAAATAAATTACAAGGAGAAATGAAGAATGGAATTAAAATTATTAACCACAAAAGAAAAATCTAATGGGTCAATTATCAACATATATCAAATAGGTAACTACAAGATTGTAGAAGAGAGTAATTCTAACTATAATTTTATTTCTGTAAGGGTTGACGAAGATGCATCTGAGTACATTCCTGAAATATATACTCGTGACGAAGATTTCAAAGTTGTATCTTTTGCCATACAGACTACTTCTTATGGACCTCTCCTAATAGATGAAATAGAAGAAGTTATAAAAGGATTTAACGAAGCTGTAGAAGTTGTAAAAATACTCACAGATAAGTTTATCACCGCAGTTAAGTAATTATATTAACAACAGTTGAAAATTTGTTACAGCTAATTGTACAAGACGATAAAAGTATATAAGGAGTAGTTAATTATGACAGTTGCAGTTGGAAGAATTCGTGTCTATGAAACAATATGGTATCGGAAAAGATTTGCGTGGTTTAAGAAATTACATGTAAGTAAAACATCAAATATTCAGTCAATGTATGCAATAGGTAAATCACATACTCTGATAATATATAAAAGGTGAAATATATGAAAGTGAAGTTAAAAGAATTTTGGAATGATATTAAAACTCGTCCTATATACTTTGTAATATGTGTATTTTGGTTTATCATAATAACCTTTGGAATAATCGGAACATTTACTTCTTGTAGTTGTATTAATGAAAATTACAAACCACAGTCAGCTATATATGTTCAAATAAGAATGCCTGATGGAAATATTATTGCAGGATACGCTGATAAAGTAACATTTTTTAATGATAATTATGTAGCTATAATCATTGGAAATACAAAATATAAAACAAGTCCAAATAATTTTATAGTGATTGAAACAAAGGAATAGTTGTATATCTTTTAATTTTCAAATATAATGATATTAAAGGAGTTGTTTAATATAAAGTTACACTTAAATGAAAATTTATTTGAGGAATATGATATACTAACTGAAATGGCACAAATAGGATATTTAGGTCCTTATCAGGTGTATATCCACACAAATGATCCGGGTAATATACCACATTTTCATATATGGGATTTATTAACAAAAGGACAAAAATTTCATACTTGTGTACGAATTGACTGTCCTGAATACTTTCACCATACAGGTAAGGAAGATGTATTGAATAGTAAACAAAGAAAAGAACTTATTAAATTTCTTAAATCCTCTTATCGTGGAAGACCTGAAACTATTTGGCAACATCTTATTGATACTTGGAATGATAATAATTCAAAAGTAGAGATTGATGAATATACACCAATGCCTGACTATACAAAACTTAAGTAAGGAGTACTGTTATGATCATTTATCAAGAAATTTCATTAGCAGACTTTCCATTCTGGGGACCCGCTGAATCACACGTTAAGTATCTAAATGATAAAGATTTTGAAATTATTGAACAAGAGTTAGAGTATGAACATAAAACTCAAATCGGGATTGACAAAACAGACTTGAACGATTTATTTTCCTATTACGAAGATTACATTGCTAATATATTAGGATACGATGATTTTGAACAATTGAAGGAGGATCGTTCATGACTTGTAATGAAAGAGAGTGTCCTTTTATCGGTATCTGCTCACATTACAATTTCTTATATAATAGTGATAAAGAATGTGAATATGAAGAGATTACATATAAACAATTAACTATGTGTGGGTGGAATAATAATCCTTGGCATAGATGTGACGAGAATTTGCCGCCTAGGAATGTTTTATTACTTATAAAAGAATGTCAAAATAAGTACTTTGTTGGAAAATTTACCAACAAGTTAGGTAATAATTATTATTTTAGAGAAAGTATCTCAAATGATAATATAGGATATAGGAACTTTAGACAAGGAGTTGAATGGAAGTATGTTATCTGAATTTCTTGAACAATTAAGACAAAAAGAAATAAAAGAACAAACTACTAAAATTTACCAAGGTGATTATTACGAAAGATTAAAATATTCACAAGATATTAAAATGAATACCCGTATAGCAAGATATATACGTGATACTTTCAATGTTCATGAATGGACAACTCATTTTTATGATTCTGAAACTAAATTTGATGCTGAAAAGAATATTGAAATACCTCGTTCCTGGGAAGATAAGATGTCTTTCAATAACTACATAGATGTAGAAGGTGAAGGAATAAACAACATTTCACAAGAGGAAGTTAATAAAAGAGCTTTTGAATGTATACTTGATGTAATTAAAAAGAAAGACGGTATTAATCCCACAGATTATAGTAATGTACATCGTTGGCATATTTTTATATATGAAAGTACAATAATCTTATATTGGTTCGGAAGGGATATAGATTGTTATATGGGACACGATTATTACTGGATATATACTCCTAAACATAAAGAAGAACCTATTGACACCCTATATTTTTTGGTAAACTGTTATGGAGTTGATGAATAATGAATAAGAGAAAATGTATATGTATTGTTGGTAAATCAGGTACAGGTAAAAGTACTCTGGTTAACAAGTTGAAGTTTAAATATAACCTAACTTCTGTTGAAAGTTATACTACAAGACCACAAAGAACAAAAAACGAACAAGGACATATATTTATTACACAGAAGGAGTATTATGAACTTCCTGATAAAGTGGCAACCAACACATTTGGAAATTATGATTACTGTGCTACAAGATCCCAAATTGATAATTCAGATTTATATGTAGTTGATGTGAACGGTGTGTTAGCATTGTGTGATAATTATCAGGGTAACAATAACAAACGAGATATATATGTCGTATATTTAAAAACGAATTTCTTTATTCGACTAAAGCGTTGCATATATGATAATGGTTTGTTCAACGGTATAAAACGTATGTTAAGGGATATAGGACAGTTCAAAGGTATACATAAAATAGCTGACTATGAATTAATGAATAATGACAGAATAGATCTTATACATTGCTCTAATTTTATTTATGATTATTTAGTTAATAGAATTAGTTGATAATACACAATATCTTTACTATAATATAATTATAAAAATTAATTGGAGGTTATATAAATGGAAGAATATGTATATGTAGGTTTTGGTCCTTGGAAAGAAACAGAGTGGTCAAAGGATTTTGACAGATGTTTAGAGTATTGTCATGAAAGATGGGATAACCAAGCTTATGGTTGGTATATTTTAAAGATGACTAAAGACCAACATTATGCCTGGAATAAAGAAAAAATACTCAATATAGACGCTTGTGAAATAGTTTGGGATGATTTCCACATAGCCCCTTCACAAAAAGAACTTGAATTTAAACAGAACCTTATATTTAGTAAACCCCTTAAATCACATAAATAAAAAATAAGTATATTTATACATATAAAATGAGAGACTCTTTTGAGTCTCTCATTTTTATTTTACATAATAAATATTATATAAATACTACACATAATGTATAAAACAAATTCTAATAGTAAATTGTATTAAGTATTGAAAATTAAATTGTTTGAAAGGAGTTTCTACATGAGTGATGAAAAAGAGTTTTTAATATGTAAAGAGACTCTTAATAATATAGCAGATAGCATACGTAATGTTAGTGGAGAAGAAGATAAGCTATCTCCTGCAGAAATGGCTTCTGAAATAAAAAGACTTACAGCTGTAATTGACCAAGAATACGATGCCACATCAAAGAATCCTCAATCAGGAATAGCGGTATCACAAGCTATTGAAGGTGAAAAACAGTTAAGAGAAGCCAATGATAAGGAATTATCAAATAGAATAGATACACTTTCAAATACTGTTAATGATTTTGACGGTAGAATAAATGAATCACAAACTAATGCAAAAACTGCATTAGACACGGTTACTGAATTGAAAAATACAATGGTAACTGAAGACCAATTATCTTGGAGTGAATTAACACTCTGATATAAAAACAATTTTTAGAAAGGCTGTTTTAAGTACATGATTAAATTTGTCTATGGTTTATCTGATGCTTATAAGAAACTACAAACAAAAGATCCTGAAGCACTGTATTTTTTAACAGATACTAAACAGATCTATAAAGGCACTGTTCTTGTATCAGATAGTAATGTACGATTTGTCACTGTCGCTCCTAATGCTGATAATACAGAAGCTGGATACCTTTATGTGTATACTGATTCTGCTAATAAGGTTACTTTATGGACACGCGCCGGAGACACTGTCATACAAGTTGGTGGCGGAGAAGCCACTGAGATCGCTGATGGTATAATTACTATTAGTAAATTTGCAGTAGGCACTGTTGCTACAGCAATTAGTGACACTCCTTCTGATGAAAAGATTGTTACTGAAAAAGCTGTTGCAGATGCGATTTCAGGATTAAAAACAACATTAGAAACTACAATTTCTGGTTATGATGTTGCATTCGTTGATGTTACTGCGGGTGCCCATTCTGATGCCGGTACTGTATTAACATTTACAAGTAAAGATGGCAAAACGAAAGATGTAACTGTTGCAGACCTATTCCTTAAATCGGCAACTTATGATGCTAGCACACATACATTAAAACTTACTGTACAAGGTGCAACCAAACCTGTTGAAGTTGATTTAAGTGACTTAGTAGGTTCGTCTTTAAGTGATGTTGTTGTCGGAGAAGATGAAGCATTTACAGTAGAACTTGGTGCTGGTGGAACACTTGGAGGATTCAAAACAGGTGATCAAGTTGCTAAAGATATGTCTGTAGAGAATATTGTTAAGAAACTTCTTATGAAACAAGTTCCTCCTACATACTCTCAACCTTCTGTATCTATTGCTAATAATAGTGGTACTGCTGCTGGAAGTTATGAATTTGGTACCGATATTGATGTCAAACTCAGAGCTACCTTTAATAAGGCTGACGCTGGTGATCTTACTGAAATCCAGTTTAAGAAGGATGGAACAGCCGTTGGTACTGCAAGTTCTACATCTCCTGCAACTTATGTTGAAGACACATTCCAGTTGACAGCTACTACAACATATTCTGCTACTGCTTCATATGCTGAAGGTCCTATTAAGAAGGATAATTTAGGTGAAGATTATCCAACTGGACATATTACTGCTGGTAGTAAAACTTCAAGTAACTATACATTAACTCCTTTCCGTAGAACATTCTATGGTGGTACTGTTACTAAACCTGAAATGAGCTCTGCTTATGTTCGTGGTTTAACTCAGGGTAATGCATATTCAAAAGGTGCTGTATTAACATTCACTGCTCCTACTGGTTGTCAGCGAGTAGCAGTTGCAATATTAAAGAGTGCTACAACTGCTAAACCTAAATTTGAAACTACTACTGGTATGACACTTGATGTTAGTGGTACATTTACATCTGTTGAACAGAATGTAGAAGGTGCGAATGGCTCAGCATCTGTTGCTTATACAGTATGGTATTATGAACCCACTTCTCCATATGCAGCTGATACTGCATACAGAGTAACACTTCAGTAATATTACGAAAGGAGAAACAAATACATTATGGCAATGATTAAAAAAGACGCATCTACGATGGCAATGCCTTTGTCAATGCAAAGAACAGAACCAGCTCCTATAGATGCGTATAGTATATGGTATAGTTTAGCCGATGCACAAGAATATGCGGCTGGTACAGGCGCTAACAAAGCAGCATATGTAGGTCAAGTTATTACAGTTGTTGATGAAGCAAATCATAAAGCTACAGCTTATGTAATTGAAGATACCGCTGGTAATTTACAAGAAGTTGGATCTGGTTCAGCTCAACCAATGAAATTTGTTGATAATGAAACTCAAATGTTAGCTTTAACTGACATTGAAGCGGGTCAACAGGTATATCGTGCTGATACAAAAACAGTTTGGATATTTAAGGGTGGAGACGCAAGTTCTCTTACGAACTGGGTTGAATCAGCTGCTCAAAATGATACCGTATGGTCGGGTACAGAAAATAAAGTTGTTTTCTATGCTTTGACGATGGAACAATATAAAGCACTTGATACAAAAGATGCAAATACTTTATATTTTGTAACTGATTCTGCTAAAATATATAAAGGTGCTACTGATCTGTCCAAATCTATAGCTAAAGTAACATCGTTCCCTGAAGCCACCGCAGCTATTCCTAATATTATTTATATCAATCCAGCTCCTGCGGGTGAAAATGCTGGATGTGAGTTAAGAGTTTCAGACGGTAGCACATGGACTACCATAAACCCCGGTTATTATACAGACGGTGGTAACTGGGCAACAGCTGACTCTTCTAAATTAGCAACAATAGGGTTGATTAAAAAGGGTATACAAGCTGCTATTGATGGTATATCTTTTGCAACTACATTTACTGTTGACACAGGTACTATTAAAGTTGGTTCCGGTGAGGGTGCAGTATTAACAGGTGTTGCACATGGTATTACTTATGATAGTAGCACTTTAACTATTACAATTCCTCAGTATGGTTCTGATGATCTAGTAGTTAACATACCTAAAGATAAGTTTGTTACCGCTGGTAAATATTACGAGGATTATCCAGAAGCTCCTGCTACTGCAACCCATCATAAGGTTATTGTTCTTACAATTGATAATCAGGACGACCCAGTAATTATCCCTGCAGAAGCTCTTGTAAATATCTACACTGCTGATAATACTGATAAGAATGTTCAGATTACAGTTAGTGATGATAACAAGATTTCTGCTATGATAGTTCTTGACCCTGATGCTAATAACGCACTTACTTATGATGCTGCGAAGGGCTTCATGGTTAATATTAGCTCAAAGATGGATAAAATTACCGGAGCAACAGGTGACAAAGTTGTTTTATCTGATGTAAATGGTAATGTTAGAGAGTCAACTCATGCAATAACTGATTTTGCCGTTAAGGTTACAGGTATTGAAGATAATCTTATGTCCTTTGGTGCTGACGGCGCAATTAAGGATTCAGGTAAGAAAGTAGGCGGAGCAGCTCTCGCAGTTACTCCTGATGATAATACTGTAGCAACAGAAGCTGCAGTAGCTGAAGTATTCTCCTGGACTTCAATGTAATTTTACTTAATATGGGCTGTATGTAATACTACAGCCCATAATATAAAATAATAAACAAACTGAAAGGAAAAATAACAATATGCCAAGTGCTGATAGTTTAGTTCAACTTAAATATGGTCTTCAAGAAAATTATGATAAAATTGTAGCGAAAGACCTAAATACCATTTATTTTACAACTGATAGCCAGAGACTGTTTGTTGGTGAAACTGAATACACTCGTCCCGTACAACACGGAACTTCGCTTCCTACAGGGTTTGTACCTCCTAATAGTTTTTTCTTCCATGAAACCGAAAAAGCTCTTTATTATTCTGAGGAAGGTACTAAATGGGTTAAATGTTCTGATTTAACTACTATTCCGGATATTACTGTTACAACAAATCCCCAAGTAGCTAGTCAAGACCTTAAAAAAGGTGCTACCTTTACCGTTACAAAGAGTATAACTGTTGATAATGATAACAAGCATCAGCTCATACAAACAAATCAAGATTTCACATTACCAGATGTTATAGTAAAAGAGTCTGGTAGTGGTAATGCTATTACTAGCATTAATGTATATAACAGTTTAACTACTAGTGACAATAATACATATATAGGTGTAACTAAAGGAGCAACATTTGTTGAAGGATCAGCTGTAACAGCTTTAGAAGGTCGAGTAGATACCATCGAAGCTAAACCTGCAATGGATATTAAAGATACAGATATCACTGCGTGGAATAATGAAAAAGGTGCAAAAGCTGCTGCCGAAGCTGCACAAACTACTGCTAATGCTGCAGTGGTAGCCAATACTGCTATTACAGGTGGTACACATACAAAGATTACGTATGACGAAAAAGGTCTTGTGACAGCGGGTGCAGATTTAGCTGCTACCGATATCCCTAATTTAGCAGCTAGTAAGATTACAAGTGGAACCTTTGCTGTTGCACGTATTCCTGATATTACTCTCAGTAAAATAACTGATGCTGGTACAGCTGCTGGTAAAGATTTTACAACTACTATTAATGCTACTGATGAAACAGAGAAAGTTAAGCTCCCAACAGCTGAAGCAGTACAAAATGCTATTAATAGTGCCGTTGGTGATATTACATCTTTTGATGTACAGATTGTTGAGTCTTTTGATAAGCTACCTACTACTGGTAAAAAAGGTGTAATTTATCTTGTTCCTCATACACATGGTTCTTCAGATTCATATGATGAATATATTTGGGTTCCAGGTTCTGGTTCGACAGCTGGTAAGTATGAAAAGATAGGTAATACTGATATTACTCTTAATGAATATACTGCAAGTAAGGGTATTACAATAACTGGTGAAGGTACCACAAAGAACATTGAACATACTAATGCTGTTGAAGCTGTTGCTACTAACTCTGCTCTTAAAATAGCATATGATGCACAGGGACATATCACTGGTTCCGCTGCTCTTACTAAAACTGATGTAGGTTTAGGTAATGTTGATAATACAGCTGATGCAGAGAAGTCTGTTAAATCTGCTGGTACATTAACTACTGCTCGTACGATTGGAATTTCTGGTGCTGTTACTGGTACTGCCACAGAATTTGATGGTTCCGAAAATATAACGATTAATACAACATCTGTTGATGGTTCTAAGATTGACTCAACTAGTAATATTGCGGCGAAGAGTATTACTTTAACTAATGCAGTTAATACAGACAAGATTGCTACTGTTGCTCAGACTTTTGGAACTTTAAACATTCAAGCAGGAACCATTACTTTAACTGGTGAAAATGGAGATCCTGTTTCGCTTAATAATGTTAAAACACCTACTACAGATAATGGCGCTGCTAATAAGAAATATGTTGATGATAAGATTTCAAGTGGTCACTTAAAGTGGGGTACATTTTAATTAAATAATAGTAGGAATTAAAATATTCTTACTGTGTCTTTGAAACTGTTTACCATGCTTGTAAGTTACAGTTGAGACTGAGAAGGGTTTGTATTGATCCTGTTTCAAGCTATGTCTTAAAGGCACAAAAGTACAATAAAAACATAGCGGGTTAATAAATAACCCGCTATGTATATAATTATATAAGAAAGGTTGATATTTAACAGTGGCTGAGTTACAAACCGATATTAATGTTAAAATAAAATTAGGTGACGAAAAGAACTCTTCAGGCGAAAGTAACCTTCCTACGATAGATAAAGGTAGCATTGTAATTACAAAAGATACAAACAGAATTTATATCGATACAACAGACGATGTCCCTGAAAGAATTGAAATTGGAAAAAATAAACAGGACAAGTTTGCGGATGTTACGAATCCTGGAATCTGTAAAGTTACAATGTCTAATTCGGGACAAACTTATTTTTGTAATAATTCAAGTGATAGTGGTATTTATTTTGATTCCAGTATAAGATTATTACAGGGTAAAGGTATAAAAAATGATGATGATCTTGTTAATAAGAAATATGTAGATGAGATGCTACAAGGTAAGGAAGATAGTATAACTTACAAAACACATTTAACAGTAGGTTCTATCACCACTGATCCCGATGGTGGTGGAAGAAATACATCAAAGTTAGAGAATACTTCTCTCAGCTTTAGTGATAAACTAGCTTCTGCTACACTTCCTTCTATGCTAATAACTCCATCAGCACATAACGGAACTACTCCTGCTCGTCTAACACTTGCCAGTCCTGCACAGAATACAGCAGTTGGTAACGCAAATGTTAGATTAACCGGTATAGCCGCTCCTACTGCGGATAACGATGCTGTTAATAGAGGTTATTTAACAACCAAATATGGTTCAACATATTATGAATCTCAATTCAAAGAATTTTATCTTCCTGGTGGAAGTAATATGGTTATACCTAATACCGGCATGGGTAGACTATTTATGGGGTCAGAAGGAGCAAATTCTACTGATTTTAAAATATATGTTAATGACCAAATAGACAATGGTAAACTTATTATAACAAGTCTTAAAACACCAATTAACGATGAAGATGCTACTAATAAAGCATATGTAGATACTCAAGTAGCTAATAAACAAGATAAATTTGCAGAGTATACTTCAACTCGTCCCTCAGAAGAAGCTCCCGCAAGTGCCTCAACTAATATTTTAGTGCTTAATGAGGGTAAAGATTTCTATTTGCGTGATAGAGCTACAAATCCTCTTGTAGAATTTAACATTAATAATAATGGAGCACTTCAAGGAATTACAAATTATTTTTCTTTAACCTCCAAAGGAGCTTTTAATTTAAAAAGTAATACTTTTGCTTTATCAAATGATAACGGCACTCCTTTTCAAGTAGTTACGGATGATAGCAAGAAAATAGTGTATTATGGTTTAAACGGTGGAGATGACAATGGTTCACTTTATTTAACAAACACTTCTCGTACCGCTCAACAAGGTGCTACTTTACAAGGTAATGTGTCAAGTGATAGCCGTACTACAGCTCTTGTTGTAAATGAAAGTAACACAAAACTTCTTTCTTGGAAACAAGGTACAACAACTAATAACGCTCCTCTATTAGGTATATCTACTCCAGTAATTGCAGAAGATACAACGTTAGGTATAACAACTGCTGATTTACCTTATCAAGCAGTAAACAAGAAATATGTTGATGATATAAAAGCAGAACTTCTTAATGCTATTACTCATCCATACACATATGATGAAACAACTAAAGAATTGACCTTAATACTGTGAGGTGCTTAAGATGAGTTTAGATTCACTTTTAAGAGCTACAGGGAAGAATTTAGCTAATTGTGGTGAAAAATCTGATTGGTATTCACCACTTTCCGATTTAACAAATTTAACGGTTTCAGACGGGGTTGTTTCGCTACCTGCAGTTCCAGCTGGAAGTGGTATGGCTATAAATAGAAATAGAATTTTTACAAATGGTGAAACTTTCACCCTTCATGCAAATCATACCTCTCCAACAGGAGATGTACCAGCAAATCAATATCGCTTTATAATAAAACCCTATAAAAATGATACTGTAATAAAAGATATAACAATTACTGGATGGACATATAATCGATATTATAACGCTTATTGGGCTTCAGGTGCTTCAAAAAGTTTTACGCTCCCCAAAGATACTGTCAACTCTTTTGAATGGGGATTAGGATTTTTAGCATATGGAGATATTTCCGCTGGTACAGTTCTTACTTATTCAAATATCCAAATAGAAAAAGGGTCTACAGCAACTACTTATGAACCGTATGAATACCTTGGACCGAAGACTATCAATTTAGGTAGCGGTAGTAGTGGTAAAGAAGTATTAAAAGTAAGTTATAATAGTAAAAATTTATTTGATATAAGTAATGTATATAGCCCTCTTAATACTGATACTTACGAAATATCTGATAATAAATTAAAAGTTTATAGGAATAGGACTTTTGTTGTCGGAGTTGTTTACCGTATTCCTCTGCCAGTTGGAACACAGTATACTCTTTATTATGATATTGAATATGGTGGCACTGCTACAGGTATATATAACTATGCAGATAGTAAAATTTTCAATGGTAGTCTTAATAAAGTAAATTATACTGGAACCGTTGGAGATACAGGGTATTTAAGATTAGAATTTTCTCGTATTGGTGGAGAAAATGACAAATTAGGTTGGGTTATTTATTCTAATATTCAAGTTGAACTTGGAGATAAGAAAACAGAATATGTTCCTTACTTTAACACAGTTGTATGGACATACAAACAACCTGTATTAACAGGATATAACATTACATCAACTACTAATGCTGATGGTACACAAAGTTTAAATATTGTTGATGCTACAAGCACAACGGATAATTACAACATAACATCAACAGATAATAGTGATGGTACACAAACACTTAATATTACCGATGTTTAATATAAAGGAGGTATAATTATGGCGCTTAATACTTCAAAACAAATTAAATCAGTAACATATAATGGTACAGAGATTCCTCTTGTGAGTGGTGGTATTACAAAGAAAAATATAACAATAGATATGACTAAACTTGTAGCGAGTTCTACTAATTTTCCATCTGATTTCTTTGATAATTATTATATAAGCATACAGTACACCGATGGAAGTGGTCAATATGCTGAAGTTCTTTTAGATGAAAGTTATTTGACAACCCCACAAACAATAGAAATTTCAAATAGTTTTATTAATATAAGTACAGAGTGTCCTTATGTAACGTATACAGAAAGTATTGGAGAGAACATAACTAATAACTTAAGATATGATTCTAATCAATCAAATGCTGAAATTTCATTATATTCAGGTGCTCTTTCAATACTATCAAATACTTTATACATTTTATATAATAGTACCTTAAGAACACCCTTACCTGCAAAAATTCAGCGTAGCAATACTACTAAATATAAAATAACTTATGTAAGTATTAAAGATGGTATTAGCTATGTAGTAGAAGGATCTAACAATATCTTTGATGCAATAAAAAATAGTATAATTCGCATTGAAACTGCTACAGGTAAAATAGGGACTATAACAGGTGGTAATATTCTATCATCCACTGATACAGTAGCTTAGGTATTAATTACAGAAGATATATTAGAGATAATAGACTAAGACAAGAAAATTAAACTATGTCAATAATATATAAATCAATCTCCAAGTCAACAATAATAACTACTCAATTTACTGATTAACTAAAAGTAAATAACTAAAAGGTAAATACTTATAAAATATTGTTGGAATAGCAGTATATGAAAATTTCATATACTGCTATTTTTATTAGTTGAAATATTGTAATTATTACATTATAATATAGATAAAAAATAAGGAGATAAGTTATATGAATAATGTAAAATCAATTGATATTGTTTTTGAAAATTGTGAGGAATATACATTTCCTAAAGAGGATATAGGTTATTTTGAAATATCTGATATTAGAGAAAAGATATTTCGTTGTGCCTGTAATGCAATAAGTAAATATAAAACAGCTTATTGTGTGAATATTGAACTATTTGATACAAATAGATTTCAAGAAGACTGTGTTGATCGTAATGTAGTAGCAGATGTATTTGCTCGTATTGCGAATCATAATGACATTACACAGATACACATCCATTATAAAGACGGCACTGAAGAACAGTATCTAGTTGACTATAATGAGTTGAATGAAGCCTTAGATGCTTCAAATAAAAATCAGAAGTCTTATATAAGTGATTTAGGAAACTTATACGTAGTTATAAGTGAAAAAGAAAAGCTTGAAGATGTTTTTAACAAAGAAGAGATAAATGATAAAGATGTTGTTAATTTTCATAGAGAAATGATTTCTTGAAAATTGAAAGGTGAAATATAGATGAGTTATTTTGATTGTTATGATTACCCTGATTATTCAGCACTTGATGAATTAGTTGATGAAACAACTAGTAAAATCAAAAATATGATTATTCTTGAGTCTAAGGAAAAGGTAGACACAATATTAAACAAAGCAAAAGAAACAGAAAATCGTTTAAACATTACAACTAACCGTCTTATAGAGGCTAATAAAGAAAATCGTTCTCTTAAAACGGAAAATGATAAATTAAAGGAAGAACTTCAGCAAAAAAGAACAAATTTAGATACACTTCCTTTTGAAATAGGACAAAGAGTTTATTATATTAAAAGAGGGGAGACAGATGAAGTTGTTTGTCCCTTATGCAAAGGTACCGGTAATATAATTACACATTCGGATGAATATGGTGATGTAGAAATAAAATGTCCACATTGTAAAGGTAACAGTTATTGGAGCGACAACGAAAAAAGAATAGTCAAAAAAGCTTCTTATAATAAAGTAAAGGTTGATAGTACCACTGTAAAAGGATTCACTATAGTTATAGATTCAGACGAAGACGGAAATATAAGACGGGAAATTAGAGTTATGTTAAAGGAAGGATATACTTTTAACCATTATAATATAGAAAATGTATTTACAGAAGCATTATTAGAAGACTGTAAAAAAGAGTGTTGTCGGAGAAACAAACAATATGAAGAAGAAGCAGAAAGAAAAGTAGGAATTATAAAAACTGAATAATTAATACAGCAACCAGCATATTCTTTTGTAATTGCTGGTTGTTTCTTTGTGTAACAAAGTTTTACAACACGTTAATATAATTATATTATTATATTTAGAAAAGCGTTACAAGCTAATTTAAGAAAACAGTTGAAAAATTGAATAACATAATATATACTATAATTTGTAAAAAGGAGTTGTGTTGTTATGAAGAGAAAGAATAAGATAATTAAGGACGCAGGTAATGTAGAAGCTGGAGTTAAGTTTTTTAATAATGCTACGTCAATGTCTGAAGACATTCTTATTCCAGAGTATGACAAGGAAGGTACAGCAATACTTCCTGCTTCGTGGAGAGAAAATGACTTCTACGATACATTAACATTAGAAGATATATTAAATAATGATATAGAAGAAGATGTAAATAATACTTCTTGTAAATATTCAGTAGAATCAGCTGAAAAGTTAGGCATACCTTTGAATGACATTGAAAAAAGAGTACTAACAAAATATGGAAGAGCTTTTGAGGAGTTAGCAAAATGATTAGTACTAAATTTATTATTGAAGAACACAATAAGTTAACAAAATTAGGTAGAGAACCCGAAACAGCTAATATTATACTTAATAGGTCAAATCTTGAAAGTGCTGTTAACTCTGTATATCAAACCTGGGATAATAATGATGTATATTCAACTAAAGAGTTAAAATGTCTTAGAATGTTATATGTACTAACTAAATGTAACGCTTTTGCAGATGGTAATAAGAGAATAGCCGCTTTCATATTTTCCTACATGTGTGACGAGTTAAATATATCATTTAAAATAACAATAGAAGAGTTAATACACATAACCAGAGGTATTGCAGATAACTCAATGTCTTGGGAAAATTTGTGTAAAAAGTTTAACATACAAAAGTTGAATGAAAAGGACGAGAGTTTAAGATATTCTTACAAAGGTCCTGTTTTTAGATTTGGACAAGTTTGGGACTTTATAGAAGAACCTATATACACTGAAGCTAAAACAAAGAGACAAGCTATAAATAATTTAACATTCAAAGCAAAAATGATGCTAGGTTTAGAAAGAGATTCAAATCTAACTTTACATACTCCTTATGTAAAAGAAGAACCCTTTACAACAAAAGAATATCACAATATTATGAAAAAATTATCAAATGAAGAACCTAAACAGAAATGTCAATATTGTGGAACAGAATTAAACAGTTTAGGTGATTGTCCTGTTTGTGATTATGGTGAAGAAGATCTGTTAGAGGATTAACAGTAATTAACAATTGTATAAAGTATTGAAAAATAGAGTCTATTTCATATATAATAGACTCTTTAATTTAGTAACGAAAGGAATTTGTATACGAATGACTAAGGTAAATATTCGCGAAGCCTTAAATCAAATGGATAAAGATACTAATTGTAAATACGATTTAGTTACTTTATACGAAGGATATAATTTCAATGATGAAGAAAAGAAAGAAATTGCAAAAATGATTTCTGATAATGAAGATGCAGAAGTTATTTATGACAGATTGTCTGATAAGTTTGGAAAAGATGTAGATTTTGACGACGATGATATATCGGACATTACATTAGATGAATGTGACACGGCTATTGACACTGAAGATTATTTAGATTTTGAAACTATCAACGAAGAGGACAGTACTGAATTAGTTGATGACTTGGTTAAGAAGGCATTTACAAAAGAACAAGCTGAGTACCTCGTTTCTCATGACGAAGATATGGCTGAGTATCTTGCCTATGGAAATGCCGACAACGACGATTTTGAATTTTACATAAAATACATAAATAAACGTCTTAATGAAGACACTGTTAAGACTTCAAAAGGTAAATGGGTAAACAAAGGTGAAGAAGGTACACACGGTACTTTTGATACAAAGAAAGAAGCAGACGCTCAAAGAAAAGCTATGTTTGCATCAGGGTGGAAAAGTGAGTCTTTTAAGGAATCAAAAAATGAGGATATTCGTAATAAGCTATTTACAGAGTATCAATCAAAGTACACTCCAGATACTCACGATACAATTTACAACGAAATAAAAGATAAGTATAATGATGAAACTCTTGCTACTCAAGTAATATCTTCTCTTGAAAATGATTACAAGAGTTGGTTTGATGAATCATTAAAAGAAGACTGGAGAGATGGTAAGTTTACGGAAGACGATTTTAATAAATATGTTGCGAAAATGAAATCCGAGGCTTATCGTCTTAGTAATTCCATTCAATATATGATTGATAAACATCCTGAGTATGCAGATTTATTTGATAATCTTGTTTCCGAAATCGTTGATATCTTTAGTCGTACTTATCTAAATGAATCTTTTTCTGGTACTTCAATCATGACAATTAAACTTCAAAGAGGTATAAACGCCGATGGATTCATTATATATATCAAAGACTTTGAAGGGAACGAAGTATTTAAACAAGAATATTCATATGGATATAATGCATCTTATGATAAAAGATTTGCAAGTCCTCAAGTGCCATATGTAACTGATATAATAAGAGGTCTTATTAGTAAGTACAATGTCAATCGTATTGAAGTTACTAAAGGCAAGAATGTGTTTAAAGGTACAGATGTTGACAATGAGTATATTATTAGATTTAAGAAAAACTATTTGTCCGAATTTGAAAAGTTGTTTAATGAATCATTAAAAGAATCTGTTGATAATGATACTAAAGAGTTGTTTAGACAGGTAGCTCGTGATAAAGTATTCTCTACTCATATCTATAACCATCATCCTTTTAGTGGTGCAATTGAACTCATGGATGAAGTCGATAAAAATGGAGAAGGACGAAAATTAAAGTTTACAAGTCGAGATGAAATGAATTCAAAAGCTGACGAGCTACTAGATAACGGTTATATCAGCTATACATATAAGAGATCACATGACGAATCCTTAAAAGAATCTAATAAAGAAACTCTTACAGAAACTTCTTACGGTGGAGCTTATGATATACTTGATGATGAATACTTTACAAAAGAAGACGGTATGGAAGCTGCTAATGAAGTAGCATATAAACTTGAAAAAGAATTTCCTGAAGCTAAACTTGAAGTAATGGATATGCAATTAGATAATCATTCTTTCTATGTTGCCCTTACAGATAAGGACGGAAATGAGTTCACCGAAGAAATCACACTTGATATGAGGAAAATAAGACATCCTCTTGACTTGATAAAGAAATATGCTCCATCTTTAACTGAAAGATTTATAAAGCAAATAAAAGATTATTACTCAGAAATGTAAAAGTATATTAGGGCTACAAGAAAACGTGTTACAACTAATTGTAGTCCTATTTAACAAGGAGTTAGACATATGAACAAATATAAAGTTAAATATACTCTTAATGAAAAACTTCATTGGACAAACATATTAGCAGAGAATGAACACACAGCCGCTAAAAATGTATATAAACAAATTAGTGAAGCTTATCCTGACGATGATTATGAGTATATGGATGTAGAATCTGATTTTGATGACGGAGAAGTTATGGAAGGAACTTCTTTTATAACAGATGGCTATGAATACAAATGGATAGGAAGAATGGGAGGTTCTGTTCATCTTGATTTTGATAACTGGGCTGTTTGGGCAGCTGAAAACCAAGACACTAATGAAATTCAATTCTTCATTGTAGAAGAAGATACAGGATTTATTGATTGGGGTCCTGTTGATACCGCTAAAGAAGCCACTGAATTTTTACAAAGTAAAATTGATGATTATAATGAAGATGAAGCTTTAGTTGAAAATTCTAAAAAGATTATATATAATGTTACAGAAGATTTAGAAGAAACATCACAAGTAATTGATGATGATACTTCTAATCACGGAATGTTAGGCCTTGTAAATAGTTTAATAATTTCTGAATATGATGCCATAGATCAATACAACTCGGCAATGGCTACTGCAGAAGCAGAGGGAAATATTGATATAATTCCTGTATTGAAGGACATTATTGCAGAAGAGCACACACACGTAGGTCAATTACAAGCTGCGGCTAAATTATTTGACCAGAGTGCCAACAATGTAGATAAGGGTAAAGAAGAAGCTACTGATCAACTAGAAAAAGGTGCAGTTGAAGAAACTGAACTTAATGATATAACAGAGGAGTAATTATAGTGGAAATAAAGATTAAACAATCTAAATTGAACGAAGCTATTATTGGTAATTGTAATATGGAAGTTCCTGAAGGTAATGTAGAAACAAAGGGTAATGTTCCTGAAGTATATGCAGATGCTATAAATCAACGTAGAGAACGCGAAAAGAAGATTACTGATGATTTCAAAGAACAAGATAAAGCAATAGAAGAGTTTGCTAAAGAATCACAGAAAACAGAAAACAAACTGAAAGGAACTCCTGAGATGAAAAAATTACATTTAAGTGAATCATTATTTGAAGATGTTAACAAGAGTATAACAGAAAAAGCACAAGATGCTGCTGGAAGTATTGAAGAATTTATCAACATAGTTGATAAAACTCCTGGTATTGAGGAATTTATTGAAAAAGAAGACATTGAAACCCTTAGACGTATGATTGATAAGCTTATGGATTTTTATCATAAATACTCAACTACAATGGATAACGAAAATGTTTTTGAAGCTGTTGAAACTCCTGTGGATACCAAAATATATTATAAAAAGAAACGTGGACCTTTGGTAGCAATTATTGAGGACGAACTAGGTAGTGGAGAAGTTGTTTATAAATTAGGTAAAAGTGGGAAATATAATCCTACTCATGCACCTTCACTAAATATTGACAGATATCTTATTGGTGGGGGCACTGATGAAAAAGGAGAATATATAAGTGCTTGGATACCGGAAAATAAGATTGATGATGCTGTAGCTATTGCAAAAAAATATAACAAAGAATATAAGTTAGGACACGATAAGTATGTTAGAGGAGATAAAGACTTTATACGTATTTATATCGACGAATCAGACTGGGAAGGGAATTATGTTGATCCCAATGTTCCTACGTTAAACCGTAAAGGTTAAATTTTATATTCATTTAATAACAAAAACGCACTCCATATTAGGGGTGCGTTTTTCTTGTATATATTATTGAATAACAAATATTAGGTGATTATATGAGTATGTTTAATAATTATAAATATCCTGATTCTGGCCTGAAGTATAATTTAACATCTGATTGTAATCCTATGTATAAAAAATTAAATGTAAAGTCTCCTTATAAGAAATTTGATAAAGCAGGTAACTTAATTTCTTTAAGTTGGAATGAGAATGATACATTTATATTAGAAGATACTATGGATAAAAATATATTTGTTGAATCAGATGCACGTATATATGACAATATGGAAGACTATCCAACTGAAACAACCTCTGGTGGTTGTTGTCAAAAAGCCTATAATACTATTAACTGGAAATGTTGGACGTGTTACGGTAAACATCTAAATAAATATAATTGGGAAGAAATACCACTCATTGAATGTGAAACAGGGACATTAAGAATTACCTTAAAACGTGATCTTAAAAATAAAAAAGTTATAAGTAATATTTTAAACTTCCGGAGAGAAATTATATATTCATTCGAAGGAGATAGTGTCAGTTTTGAGATAAATAAAGAAAAGCAACCCTTACTGGTACAAGGACAATATTTTCTTGAAGAAATATTAAAATCTGAAAATGCTACACAAACAATAAAAATAATACCTATAACAATATTATAAGGAGGATATTATATGTCAAATTGTTGTGATCCTAATCAAAGAATACAAGATGAAATAGATGAATTATATGCTAAATTAAATCAGATTATTGTATCTGAACTACCTCTAGTAAGTGATGTTGATAACGGTAAGTTTCTACGTGTTGTAAATGGTGTTTGGGCACCTCAACTAGTTCCTTGTGCCGAAGACAATAAATTTTAGGGAGAACATATATGACTTATATAAAAACAAGAGATACTGTCTATAATTATGAAAAAATATATTACGTTAAGTATGATAATTTCGTTTATAGGCTACTTGTAAATAAAAAGACATTACAAGGATACATGTTCTATTGTGATGGAACGTTTTATGCATTATGCAATATAAATTTTAATAACATGAATGTTACATACAAAGATTTGACTTTGGATATATTAGAGGCCGAAGTCAATACTAATAGTGCTTTTAGATTTCTCGGTGAGGTTCCGTCTTTTGAAGAATTACCAAAAACTGCTAATAATGGTGATATATATCAAGTTCCTCCAGATAAAGAGTATGTGTGGAATGGTGAAAAATGGATACTACTAGGATTCAATATGGATCTTTCTTCTTACGCAACTGTTAAGTATGTTAACGATAATTATGATACAACGGTAGAAGAAATAGAGAAAAATAAAACATTAATAAACACTGAAAAAACTGAACGTGAAGCAGCTACTAAACTTCTTAATGAGGAAATACTTAAGAATACAACGGATATTACAAATGAAATTGCTACACGGGAAGTTGAAGTAGAAAATGTTAAAACATTTATAATAAATCTTACAGAAAATACTACTGAAGGTAAATATGTTGCAGATAAGGACTATGAAAGCATAAAAAATGCTTATGATATAGGACGTATTTTAATTGTTAAATTAAATGAGGCACAGCTACCTTTAATGAATGCTGAAGTTAATTCTACAAGTGCTGGATTCACATTTGGGTACACAGAAGTTAAATATGGTGGTGAATATGTTACCACACGTGCTATACATTATCTACACACAACGGATAGTGATACGTGGGAGGATAATGATAAAACAGGATATTATATAAAACTTGAAGAAGTAGGACAAGGATTACAAGTTTCAAGTAATATTAATATGGGAGAACACTCAATTGGTAACATACAAAAATTACATGTAGATGGCACAGCTCCACTGTATATAGGGCAAGTTATTGAAACACAAGACCCTAATAAACCAAGACTAACAGGTGTTGTGAACTCAAATGCGGCAGCTTTTGTAAAATCTGATAAACAATCCGAGTATGTTCCTGTTTTTGTTGGGACTCCTACAGATAATAATCATGCTGCTACAAAGAAATATGTAGATGACAATAAAGGATTATCTTCAACTGGAGGAAATATAACAGGAGATGTAAACATTGGAGGAAAATTATCTGTAACTGGAGTAGCATCTTGTACAACAGCTCCTACACAAGGAGTAGATTTGTGTAACAAGCAATATGTAGATGGAAAGTTTGGTAGTATTTTTAATTATGATGCTGAAACTAGAACTCTTACTATAACAACGACATAATGGGAGGACTAATATATGCCTGTGGTTATGAGTAATGGAGACATTCCAGATATAATAATTCTTAATGGTCAAGAAGTTGAAAAAGTAGCTAATGATAAAGGAGAACTATTATGGTTAAAGAATGTAAGTCCCGAAAAATGGCAATTTAATGAAAATATAAGTAGTACTATAGGTTCTCCTTTTGAAGAAACGATTTCTTTTACTGCGGATAGTATTATATTTAATTCTATAAAAGTTGTAACAAAAAATAATTCTTTAGTGTTAATGTTCGATGATATTACGGCTTACGATGTGTCCAATAATACTTGGTCATCTGTTGATTATCGTACAATATCTTTTACTACAGCACCATTAGGTAAAATAAGAATATGGTTAAAACGTAATGCTACTTTATTGTGAGGTATAATATATGTTTTGTATGAATAAAGTAAATAATTTCTACCTGTCAAGGGGAGATACTTTTAAATTTCCTATAATAATAAATAAGAGCCCTACAAAATTAGAATTTGATAAATATGAATTATCTGAAACCGATATAATATATGGAGCTATACTTGAACCTAATCAAGCATTTGAAGATGCTTTAATTAGAAAAGTTATTACAATTGAATCAGAAAAGGATGAAAATAATAACCCTTTATTTATACTAGATTCAGACGATACGGAATATCTTCTTACTGGAAAATACTATATAACATTTAAACTTAAACATAATGATGAAATTACTACTATACTCCCTATGAAGGAGTTTTGGATAACAGGAACTAATAAAGAGGTTTGTCGCTGTTGTTGTTAGTAATTGTATTAAATAATGAGAAACTCAAGGAGTGGTTAACACGTTTACAATAAAAGACCTTGAAACAAATTTGAATAGCGATTTAAAAAGTATTACAGATAATGTGCCTTCTGCAAATTTTAATCCTGTTTGGATAAATAATATAACAAGATTAAATGCTCAGAATCTTAATGAAAAGATGTATAAGAGTATTGATACTTATGTACAGGGTTATGGTAATGCTGTTTTTGAAGGTAGTAACTCACAATTAAAAAATCTTTTAGGTATACTACCTGGATATAAAGTATCAGATGAAAGCACTTCAGAAATACATAATATAGAATCAGATTTATCGTCTACAAATGAGGCTAATGGAAAGTATCAAGCAGTGTTTGGTAAGGGTAATATTACTAATACTTCAGTGGACGGTCAATTTATTATTGGAAAATATAATAATATCAGTGATAATTTTATATTTGCTATAGGAAATGGTACAAGTGAAACTAATAGAAGTAATGCATTTGAAGTATCAAATAGTGGGGAAGTAAAAGTTTCGAACATTGCAGTAACTGAAGGTATCGTTACTCCATATGTAAAAATAACTGGTACAATTACAGACGATACTTATGCTACAAATAAAAAATATGTTGATACAAAAGTAGAAGAAGAATCAGAGAGAGCCCAGGCCGCAGAGGACGAAATAAGAACACTCGCTTCGAGTGCCTTTCATTTTAAGGGTAGTAAAGATTCATATGATGACTTACCTAAAACAGGTAACACTCAAGGAGATGTTTGGCAGGTAGGTGATAAAGAATATGCCTGGAATGGTACAACTTGGGTAGAATTAGGTTTTAATATTGATTTAAGTGGTAAACAAGATAAGTTTGCCAGCGTTTCACATCCAGGTTCCGATAATACTTATACGTGGTTAGATATAAACACACCAAATTTGAGTATATATAACTCTAATCGTCAAAGTGTAATATCAATGAGTAATAATGGATTATATTTACAATCCATACAAAATCATGTACAACTTACAATAGGTCCTCAAAATATAAAGATTTCAAAATCAGATTCTATTAGTGCATCTCCTCTTTTGGGTGTAGCTACTCCAGTTACAACCGCAGATACGGCACTTGATATAACTGAAGCGGACTTACCTTACCAAGCAGTAAATAAACAATATGTCGAGGATAATTTTCAATCAAAACTTGTATCCGGAACAAATATAAAAACAATAAATAATCAATCATTATTAGGTTCAGGTAATATTGATATCTCTGGTGGTGGAAGTACAATAACAGTAGACGCTGAATTATCAGAAACTTCTACTAATCCCGTTCAGAACAAAATTATTACTACAGCTCTTAATAGTAAACAAGACAACTTAGGATTGAAAGCCAGCTTTTATGGTGAACAAATTATACAGATTACTCCCTTACAATCAACATATACTACAATTTCTTTAAACGATACTGTTGCAGCTAATACGGGATTAACTATTTCTCCTACTCATACTTCCCTAACATGTAATGAAAGTAAAGTTGGAGGAACTGCCTTTAAGGTGACAAATAATAGCATTGCTAAATTTTCATCTACTCGTCCTAATTATACCGACCCTAATACAGTAAATCTTCTTGGTGTAGCTACACCAATAGCCTCTGCTGATACTACACTTGGTATAACAACTGCCGATTTACCTTATCAAGTAGCTAATAAAGCATATGTTGATGCTAAACAAGATAAATTTGCAACTGTAACAAATGTAGATTCAACTCAAACGGTTACAATTGCTGATACTTTAACAATAACAACCAACCCAAATTTATTAGCTGACCAAATAATTAGTACTAAAGCTTTATCTCTTCAAGGCAGTTCCACTAGTGGTGTTAGATTAGGTAAAACTGTATTGGAAGGTAGTGCTGATTTTGATGCTACAGCTGGTTATTTAAGAGTTAGGGATAATCCGTTAGCCAATGATTTCGCTGTAAATAAGAAATATGTAGATGATAGTGTAAATACTAAATTATCAGCCACAACCGACAAATATAGTATATCTTGGGATGATACAAACGAAGGTCTCAAGATTACATTTAAAGAATAAGGTGATGATACTTGGCTAATTTGATAAGTAATATTGATTTTAGATATTCTTCGGAGGCAAGTGCACCTTATTTGTTTGAGTGGAAACTTGTTAATTCACAATTTATCACATATTCTCCCTCTAACGGCTGGAATTTTAATTTGTCTATCACAAAAGTAAATAGAGAACATGATATAAATTTCAATTCTATTTCGTTTGAAGGTATAGCTGCTGACGATCCTGCTGTTGAGGTTGGTCGAATTGTAAATACGTATACAGTTGTTGTACCTGTTATGTCTTTACAAAAAGCAATTTCAAAGGCCTCATCTATAGAACATATTTCTCTTAAATTTCATTTTTCTTTTGGTATAGGAGCCAGTGTATCAGATAATATATGTTATGCTGATGGAATTATTTTTATAAAATTAGATGAAGTTAATAAAAATTTATCTGTTATAGATGGAAGTATATATGGCACAATTGAAACCAATACAGGAACACTTCAACAGACATTTCTTTATAATGTAACAACTGAAACTAATACTACTACATATAATGATATTCCTATAAAACCCGAATATATTTTTAGAAAAAGTTATGGAACAAAATGCTGGTTTGATTTAAAATTACCCGCAGTAATAGACCCTAATACTTACCCTCCAGTAAATAAAAGTATTAATGTATATACAAATGTTACAGGAAGTATATCAGCTACTATCTTAAGTATATCTAGTGATTTTACAACATTAACTTGTGTAGTTGATTTTACAAGTAACAAGAAAAATGTTTTAATAATTAAAACTGTTCCTTATCTTGTATCAGACCAAGTAGATGATACCTCACCTGTTGTATTACAAACTAATATAGATAAAACATATGGTATTCTATATAAATCAAATAATACAATACAAGCTACTGAGTTTATTGAATCAGATAGTGGTAATATTCTTTTACAAACAGGAAATAGAATTTGGGCTAAAGAATTTATTGAGAATAATAGTTCAATAATAACCAAAAATGATTATTCGATTATTGCAACAGAATTTGTGGAGGTTTAATTTATATGGCACAATTAAAAAGTTTAACCATTGATGGAAATCCAATGGCTGACTTCATATTAGAACAAGGAACTGAAACTAATACTATTACAGGTGTTCAATATAGTAGTTCTAGTTCAAGTGGTACTGCTACATCCGGCAATGTTACTTGGTATTGGGAAAAGTGGAATAGCGGTAAAGTTATATGCTATGGAGAAATTATAATAAGTGATACGACAACAGCTGGACAATCTAATAGTCTTACGGCCGATTTACCCTCCGGACTTTTTGTGAGTAGATTAAGGCCTGTTTGTTCTATGAGCGACTGGACAATTGATAATATATACGAGAATCCTGCCCCTAATAAACTTTCACAACTACGGTTAGCTTACTTTGCTCGAGCTGCTGCTGACATTGAACATACGTTTACAGTTATTATATACGGTAAATGGAAATAAATTATAAATAAGGAGATATATTTATTATGGAATTAATTAAACAAGTATTATCAGAGTATGGTATGCAGATTCTTGGTACAATTTTAACAGGTTTAGCTACATATCTAGGTGTAATTGCAAAGAAATATGCAGACAAATTACTTGATACAAAAACAAAGAAAGATGTTGCAAAAACAGTTGTTAGTGCAATAGAGCAATGTTATAAGGACTTAAAGGGTCCAGAAAAGCTTGAAAAAGCTATGGAAGCAGCAGCAGAAATGCTTTCAGAAAAGGGTATTAAGTGTACTGATGTTGAATTGAGACTCTTGCTTGAAAGTGCTTTAGCTGAATTTAACAAAGTATTTGAAAAGAAAAAGGATAAAGTAAATTCTTCTACAGCGAATTTCAAGTAAAGGATAGATACAAATGTTAGACTTCTGGTTAGGAATTGCCTCGAAAGCCATATGGGCTATTCTTTCATTCATATGTGGTTGGGCATTAACAAAAATTCATAAACATAGAGCTGAGGCTATCCAACGCGAAAGAGAAGCTGCAGAAAACGATAAAAAACTTGAGAGTGATATTGAACTCATAAAAGATGCATTACGACACACTCTACGTAACGTACTTATATCAGATTATGATACATTTACTAATCGTGGGTGGTGTAGTCATTTAGAAAAAGAAGAATATACCGCAACATATGCTACATATCATAGTCTTAATGGAAATGGTGTAGTAACACATAAAAATAAAGAGGTGCTTAATTTACCGGATCAACCTCAGGTGAAATAATATGAATTCCATAAAATTATTTGAAAAAACATATACTATAAATGGGACAGAATTCTTTGATTATGGTACTGAAGATATCAATAGTAATGATTTATTCGACACACATAAAACAGGAATGTCTTTTTATGATGATTTACTAAACAATCCTGAGTATATGCGTAAAAATAAAAATTTAACTTCTAAAATTGTTTACATGACTCCTAGGGAATATTTTGAAGAGTGTGGAAAAATATTTGGAAATAATAGTAATAAACAGATAGAACAAACAAAACGTGATGCGTCTACGATTGAATTTCTCAAAGACGTAATTCTTACAGCAAAGAAAAAATTTCCGCTACCATTTCTTGACTATGCTAATATTGGCCAAGAAGGTCGTCATAGAATGTACACAGCTGCAGAATTAACTTCTTGGGATACAAAATTTCCAGTGCTTGTTGTAGATTACTATGATAAAGAACTTCAAAAGAAAATAGAAGCTAATAGGAATAAGAATAGACTTGATAGGTTAGTTAATCAAGCTGTTAGAAATGCTTTACAGTACTCGTACAAAGACGTACAAGAGTTTGAAACAGAAGTGGAATATCAATTATCGGATATATTTGAAAAGTCTGTACAACCGGAAATAACTAAAGATAACGATACATTAACTATTTCGGCTGAAGGTGGAGATACCGAAATTTATATTGACGAAATAAAAATAAAAGAAACTGACGATTATGAAGAAGAGGAAATCGATATAGACGATTTAGACAATATTGATGATTGGTTAAAACAACATAATATTGAGTTATAAATTTTAGGAGTTTGAGTAGATGATATCTAACGAATTCAAAGAATTAGAAAATTTAAGTTCAGAAGAAAAAGAACTTGCTTTAAAAATATTATCAGAATACTCAAATACGGGCAACTCGGAAACTTATACTGAGTTGCTCGTTTCTGATTATGAAGAAATACCTGTAGATATAGAAACATTTTTACATGACCCAAAATATCTTGGTAAAGGATTAGTGAATGAAGAGGGAAAATTCACAGTATATCCTTACTGGGTTGATGTGCTAAAAAAGATATTTCCTGACCCTTTGAAACCCGCAAAATATAATACATTGGCGCTCACAGGAGGTATAGGTTTAGGTAAATCATTTGAAGCTATATTAACTGGAGCTTATGAATTATATCGTATGTTATGTTTAAAAGACCCTTATCTGTATTACGGACTACAACCTATTGATAAGATATCTTTTGCAATAATGAACATTACATTAGACGCTGCCGAGGGTGTTGGATGGGACAAATTACAGCAACTACTTCAATCATCGGAATGGTTTATGCAACACGGAACGGTTTCAAACAGCAAAGTTCCCATATGGTCCCCGGGTAAGAAAATTGAACTTATATGTGGTTCTTTAAGTCGACATATAATTGGACGTGCAGTTTTCTGGGCCTTTTTTGATGAAGTATCCTTTCAACCTAATGCTGATGTAAATAAACAGAAAGAAAAGGCAAAATTACTCGTTAACACAGCTGCAGCACGTATGCAATCCCGTTTTATGAAGAACGATAAAAATCCTACTTTACTAGTTGTGGCCTCCTCAAAAAGAACAGAACAATCCTATATGGAAACATTTATTCAAACAAAAAGAAAATTGGATATGGGTACAACATATGTTGTAGATGAACCACAATGGGTTATTAGAACAGATAAAGATAGTGATAAGAAATTTAAAGTAGCTGTAGGTTCAAAATTTTTAAGCTCAGAAGTATTACCTTTAGATATAAGTGATGCTGAATGTGATGCTGTACGTAACAGAGGTTATCAGATAATAGAGGTTCCTATTGGATATTATGAGAATTTTATTGAAGATATCGACGTGGCTTTAACTGATATAGCTGGTATTTCCACTACTAGTTCAAATAGGTACATTTCAGGCCCTCGAATAGCTGCTATTGAAACTACAAGATATGAAAATGCTTTTACAAAAGAAATAATTGAAGTTGGTAATGCAAAAGAGGACACAACACAATATTATGATTTCTTTGATATAACACGTATACCTAAAGAATTAAAAAGTAAACCTCTATTCGTGCATATGGATATGTCCATAAGTGGAGATAAAACAGGTATTGGAGGAGTATTTCAAAGAGGGAAGAAACCTCCTAAAGAAGGGGAACCTTCCTCTAAAGATATGTACTATACGATAGCTTTTAATGTTTCTGTTAAGGCTCCAAGAGGTTATCAAGTATCTTTTGAAAAGAATAGAAATTTTATTAGATGGCTTAAACAACAAGGTTTTAATATAAAAGGGTTTAGTTCAGATACTTTCCAGTCAGCAGAAACACAACAAGCATTATCAGCAGAAGGTTTTAACACTAGTATAATATCAGTTGACCGAGTAGATAGTGATCATATATGTAAACCATATCAATATCTTCGTTCAACAATTTATGAAGAGCGTGTAGAATGTTATCACAGCACTCTATTAAAAGAAGAGTGGATTGGTCTTGAAAGAGATAATAACTCAGGTAAGGTAGATCATAGTCCCTCAGGTATTAACTCGAAGGACTCATCAGATGCTATATGTGGAGCTATGTGGAATGCCGCACAACACGCAGATGAATTTGCTATTGATTTTGGAGAAGATATAAGTGTTGTCGTTAATGTAGCAAATAGTAACTCTTTTACCCCTGAACAAATAACAGTAGATTTTGAGAATGAGTTAAAAAGTGTATTTAATGGAATCCCAAAAAACACCAGTGAAGAAGCTAAAAATATTGACTTTGGTTTTGGACCTTCACTTCCTGTGTCTAGTGGGTTTATATCAGACGGTATTATGGTATGGTGAATCTTGTATTAAATAATGATAAACCTTTTAGAAAGGTATTGAAATATGACAAATATTGAAAATAATGAATCAGCATTTGTTAGAGACGACGAACTTTATAATAAAAAGATAAAAACAGAAGTTCCTCCCGAAAGAAAACAAGATGTTGACTTAAACAAAACATTATATGACAATATAATAAACGCAGCTGAATGTTCTCAACTTAATTTGAACGCTTTTGATTCTTTAAATCAAACAGCTAACAATCGTAATGAACTTTACAATATGATTGACGCTATGTGTGAAGATGGGATAATAAGCGCTATTGTTGAAACATATGCTGAAGATGCGACTGAACGTAATGATGCAGGTAATATTGTTTGGGCAGAGTCTCCTGACCCAGATGTTGCGAAATGTGTTGAATATTTTCTGGATACACTCAATGTAAACAAAAATATCTACAAATGGACTTATAGTTTATGTAGGTATGGGGATGTTTACTTGCGTTTATATAGACAATCTGAATATAATGACGATTTATTTAATTGTAAAGATAAGAAGAAAGAACTTAACGAAGATTTAAAAATTATCGATTACAAAAGAAATGATAGTTATGCTCATTATATGGAAATGGTTGCTAATCCTGCACAAATGTTTGAGCTAACAAGATTCGGTAAAACAGTAGGATATGTAAAAGCTCCTGTTCAAGCTGGTGTAATTAATAAAGATGAAATAACACAGTTTATGAATTTTACATATAACTTTAAACAACAAGATCTAGAGTTATATCCCGCTACTGAATTTGTTCACGCAGCATTAGAAGACGATATAGGTAGGGACGAAGAAACTGTAAATATATTCTTAAATAATGATGATTATAATTCAAATACAAATGCTAAAACATATAAAGTAAGAAAAGGTAATTCATTACTTGCTAATGTGTTTAAGATATGGAGAGAATTAAATCTTCTTCAAGCATCTGTGCTATTAAATAGACTAACAAAATCTTCAATAGTACGAATGATTAATATTGAAGTTGGTGATATGCCAAAAGAAAATGTTACAAAAGTACTTATGGATGTTAAACGTTTAATAGAACAAAAAACTGCTATAAATAAAAATAGTGGTATGCAAGAATATACTAATCCTGGTCCTATCGAAAATAATGTTTATGTACCTACACATAATGGTATAGGTTCTATAACTACTTCTCAAATAGGTGGAGATGTAGATGTTAAAAGTCTTGCAGATTTAGATTATTATCAGAATCTTTTATATGGGTCTTTACGTGTACCTAAACAGTACTTTTCACAAACTGATGATTCTACTGGATTTAATGGTGGTACTTCGTTAACAATAATTTCTTCAAGATACGCTAAAATGATTAAGCGTATACAGAATACAATGATACAAGCTATTACAGACGCTGTTAACCTTATGTTAATAGATAAGGGTCTTGACAGTTATGTAAATGAATTTACAATTCATATGCTTATACCAACTACTCAAGAAGAAATTGATAGAAGAGAAAATTTAAGCAATAAAGTACAGTTAACTTCGGATATAATGAATATGTTATCAGATATAGAAGAACCACAAGCAAAACTTAAAATACTTAAATCGTTACTTTCTAACGTAATTGATGATAATGATATATTATCAATAATTCAAGAACAAATTGATGAGTTAGAAGAGGAAGGTGAAGGTATAGAGGAATTTTCTGAAACAACAGAAAGTGAGATAAAGGAACCTTCACCAAGAGAGAAAAGGGATTTTAATGACACATTTGGCTCTGAATTAACCAGTGAAACACCTGAAGAAACTGAACCAAAAGAACCTTCTGAAGAAGAAACAATCTTACCATCCCCTGAAGATCTTGGAGTAGATTTGAATAATACAGAAGAAGTATAATATAACAAACTAGTAGGTTATACCTAAAGGAGAATTATATGTTAACAAGAAACGATTGTCTACTACTGCTATCTGAATTAGAAACATTTGATAATGTTGATAAAGAAAAATTAAAACAAATTACATTGAAAACTGCTTCACAGTTAAATATATCATTAGATACCTTAAAATTTATTAACACTTATAAACCTTTAGATGTAAAGAATTTCTATAATCAGATAAGACAAAATTATAACAATAAAAAATCTAAACTATATATAAATATAGTAAAAGAAATAGATGATACAAATAAAGTATTAACTACACTATCGTCTTTACTTACACAAATATTATTATATAGTGAAAATACTGAAAAATGTGATAATAAACAATTATTTCTGCAACATAGTAGAGCTAAAGAAATTTCTTTAGCTCTAACAAAGTATTTTGAAAATTATGATATTACTATATGCTTACAACTACTCCGATTAATAAAAGCTGATATAAAATCATTAGAACAATTACAAAACAGTTAACGTTGTGCTACTATAGTAAGAAATCATTGTCCACATTCCCTTCATTTATATTTATATAATATTTTTAAAACAAGATCAACTAACTAACAAAAAAAGTTACAAAATTGTATAAAAAATTGAAACATTGTATATAAATATGAATTTTTAAATAAACTTCTGTATAGGAAGGATAAGTTTTATAAAATGTTAGAAAGTTTTAATAATATACAGAAATTTGAATATAAAAAATTATCCCCACAAGAACAAAAACAAAGGGGTATATTGGGTAGACTTGAAGGTATCATAGCTGACGGTAAAAATCCTACAAGAAATGGTAGGAAGTATCCAATGCCGTTATGGGAGAAAGTATTTGAAGATCCTATAATGAAAGAGAAAATAGAAAATAAAGTTTGCCTAGGTGAATTAGGTCACCCTGAGGACCGTACAGAAACAGACATTACCAAAGCAGCTATATGTTTAGCTGAAATGCCTAAAAAGAGTAATGATGGAAAACTTTATGGTGTATTTGACATTATAGATACACCTTGTGGAAGAATTCTTAAAACTCTTTGTGATTATGGTTGTAATATTGGTGTTTCTTCAAGAGGCCAAGGTGATACATATGAAGATTATAATGGTGAAGAAGTTGTTGATGAAGATACCTATAATTGTGAATGTTGGGATGCTGTGCTAATTCCTGCTGTAGAGACAGCACGACTTTCCTACGTAAACGAATCTTTAGGAAATAAAACTTTATCACAAACATTAAATGAAGCACTTGATTCTGCAAAGGCTGAAGATCGTAAAGTAATGACTGAAGCCCTTGATAGAGTGGGTGTTAACTATAAAGACTTTTCCAATAAAGGTGAAGAGGATGTAAATCATTCTAATGAAGAAGCTGTCAATGACGGAGCAGATTTAGTAAAAGATTTACAGGAAGCATTGAAAGCCAATGCTGATTTAAGTAAACAAGTTACTAATCTTCAAGAAAAATTATCAGTTTGCTATGCAAAAGATGTTAAGAATGAAGCTGCAGTAACCAAGTTGAAAAAAGCAGTTGTTACATTGTCTGAAGATGCAAGAAAATATTCAGCTGTTCAAAATCAATTAGTGTCACTTAAAGAACAACTGGAAGAGAAATCTAAAACAATTAATGAACAAAAAACTCTTATTGAATCTTATAATAAAAAGATAAGTTTAATTAAGAATTCACAACGTTCATTAAATGAGAGTATTGACACGAAAAATAATAAGTTAGATGATTTAAGTAATCAAGTTAAATTATTAAAGACAAGATTACAAGAATCTAAAAACAATTCCTTAAAAGAAGTAAATCAACTAAAAGAAGAACTTCAGGAATTGAAGGGTGACTCACAAGTTAAAAATTCACAGTATGCCAAGAAATTAGCAAATGCTAATGCTTTAGTAGAGAAGTACCGTAAGACTGCTGAGACAGCCGCGAACCGCTACATAGAAAGTAAAGCAAAACAATTAGGTGTATCAATTACAGAGATTAAAAACAAACTCGAAGAAAATTATACATTTGATGATGTGGATAAAATTTGTGAGCAATTAAGAAGCTACAAGATGAATATAAATAAGTTACCATTTAACTTCACAAAAAATAATATTAGTCGAGTAGCAATGAATGAAAGTAAACAAACAAAGAGATTTGAAAATCCTGATGATGTTTTAGATGAAAATTTTGTAAATGATATTTTAAATTCTTAAAACGAAAGGAAATAAAAGACTATGGCAAAAAATTTGCTCGAAAGTTATTCGAAGAGAATAGCTCTTGCTGAATCTGTACATAAGAAGACACACAATGGTGCTGGTATGTCAGCACAGAAGAAGTTAATGTTAGCTACATTGCTTGACAATACTTCGAAGTTTATGAATGAGGCCTTTGATAGCTCTGCTGCTACACAGCGTTCTGCTCTTGGTGATTACAAGAGATTTTGTCTTAATATTACCAATGTAGCTGTTCCTAACCTTATTCTTCCCGAGATTATGCTTACTCAGCCTATGACCTCTATTGCTGGTTATATTACTTATTTAAGATATACCGCTGGTACTACAAAGGGTGGAGTAAACGAAGGTGATTTCTTCAACGGTGTATATCGTATGGGAGAAATGACTGAGGATCGTACTCGTTATACATCTGATAATGTTAATGAGACTCATAAAGCAACAGCTGAAGAGGTTGCGGCTCATAAGTTTGTACTTGATTGGGCTCCTGTATTAGGTATTAAGTCGCTTAAGATTGGTGACACTGTCTATACTGTTGTAGCTGCAGGTTCAGAGGTAGCAGATAAGAGTGTAAGTGTTGATCTTAAAACAGGTACTATTACATTTGCTACTACCGATACTAAATTTATAGACCAGGCTGACGTAAAGATACTTTATGTATATGACAACGTTATAATTCCTCAGAGAGAAACTCCTACTTCCCTCCCAACTCTTAAAGCACATCTTGATGCTATTGATTTACACGCTCATGCTCGTAGAATAGCTATTTATTATTCTCAGATTGCTGCATTCCAGGCAAAGAATGATTATGGCTTTGATATGGCACAACAGCTTGCTACTCAGGCTCAAGGTGAACTTGCTTATGAGATTGACACTGAAGGTGTATTAATGCTCAGCAATGGTGCTGAAATGAACAATGAGTTGAAGTTTGCAAAGTATGTTGATGACAAGGCAATTTCTCGTTCGCAGTATTATGAGGCTTTTGGTGAGATAGTAGCTCGTGCGAAGAAGATTATATATACACGTACTCAGAAGTTTGCTCCGAACTACATGGTTTGCGGCGCTGATGTTCTTACCATTCTTCCTTACGTAAAGGGTTGGACTCCTGCTCCCGCATCTGTTGTTAACGGTCCTTACTTCGCAGGTACTCTTGATAGCTTGAAGGTATTTGTATCTCCTGCTATTGATGAACGTGAGTTCTTCTTTGGAGTTAACGGTAATGACCTCCAGACTTCTGCTGGTGTATATGCTCCTTATATGTCTGTTGTTCCTACTCAGTTGCTTGGGTTACCTGATGGTACACAGACACAAGGTTTCAGTACGATGTATGATATGAGATTGCTTTCTACATACAATCGTAAGGCTGACGGTGGTACTGAAGATGCAAAAGACGGTGAGTTCTCGTATCTTCTTGTTAAAGGTAGATTGTCTACTGATGCTGCAACATTCCTTAATGTTGAAACAACTGATACAAAGTTTGCAAAGTATGACGATATACTCAATGATGACCAACCGTAATTCTTAATTGAATAACATAAAAGGGCTAGTTGAAATATACTAGCCCTTTTGTTTTGTTTACTACAAAATTGTATGTAATTATGAATAATGATTAAAGGAGAGCTCACTATGAAAATGGATGCTTATGTAGATGAGATAAAGTTAGCTCTCACTGGTGGAGTTCTTGAGTTAGAGGTAGATGATGCTGTAATTCAGAAAATAGTTAACTCTGCTTTACGTGAAGTACAAAGATACATATGCTCAACTAAACTTATTACAATACCATTTTCTAAATGTATTGATTTAACAGAATATAAAGTTAATGCTGTAACTAAAGTTATGAGAGCTACAGGAACAGGTATTACTGGTGAAACCTCAGGAGAAACTACAATAACTACTGACCCTGTTCAATTGAGTATGTTCCAATTTACTAATGGTATTGGTAATATGTACAACTTTCAGAATTATTTAAATAATTTTTATTCTTGGAGTACAGTACAACAAATTGAAAATACATTGTCAACTGATCTTGCATATTATTTTGAAGATGCTACAAAGAAACTTTATATAAATACTACTCTTGATGTTGGTACAAATATAACAATAGAATATGTTCCAAGATATGATAATGTAGAGGAAGTTACTTCTGATTTCTGGATAGATGTTATTATGAGGCTTTCAAAAGCACTGGCAAAGATATATGTGGGGCGTATTAGAAGTCGTTTTACACAGTCAAATGCTTTATGGTCACAAGATGGTGAGACATTACTTAATGAAGGAAATACAGAATTAAATGAATTAAGAACTTATTTACAAGCGAACACACAGTTAATATACTGCTATGATTAGTTGATATTAACTGTATTAAAATATATAATAAACTTATTAAAATTAAGGAGTTAGATTATGAGTTATTTAACAGAAGCTTTTAAGGCTCTTGATGCTTTAAATGAAGACACCTTTTCTGTATCTGATGACGGTATAAAGAAATTGGCTGAATTTGAAGATAACGATGATTTAGTTGATGAAATTACTGTCTATGATGCTGACGCTGAAGATACAGAGGATCTTGAAGATTCTTATGTAGGTAAAGTAATTGTTGATTGTAATGTTTGTCATTCAAAAATATATAAGGATAAGTCTGATGTAGTTATTGATGAAGAGACACAGAATGCTAATATTGATGAAGAATGTCCTTATTGTTATTCTACTGATGGATTTAAGGTTATTGGTGAAGTAGCTCCTATGACTACTGAAACTGAAGAGAAAGTTAAAGTAGAAGATGATATTGAAGAATCATTGAACGAATCTATTGTAGAAGGTGTTGAGCCTCAAACATCTTACGAAGATGCTAAACAGTTAGTTAAAAATATTGACAAGTTTTTAAAAGAAATAGAAGAAAACGGAGTTAGTGCACAGTATTTTAGTAGTGATGACTTGGACGCACTACATAAGGGTATAGATGCAATTGTTGATTTTACAGAAGTTTATATTAGTAATTTTAACGAATCATTAAATGAAGCCACTGTATCTCCAAATTCAATACTTGATTGGTTAAGTGACCACGAACAAGTGTGGAAAGACTTTACCATGTATTTTGCAGGAACAGATTTATCAAAATTAAGTACAAGTGAAATTGTTGATTGGATATCTGAACACGATGAGTTATATTCTGACTATGAAAGATATTTTAATATTAATGAATCCCTTAGTGAAGCTACTGTAACAGATTATAAAGGTAGTTTAAGTAACATATTAGTAAAAAATCAAGATAAAATATCAAAAATGACTACTAAAGGTGAAATCGTAAAATTTTTAGATTCGATTACTGACGAAGTAAGAGATAAAAATTATCTTGAAACTGTAAAACGTAATATGCAAAAGAAGAATGATTTTGGAGCATTACAGTATATTTACGGTATAATACTTTCAGGTGAAGGTAAAGGTGTTAAAGAAAGTGTAACCGAAGGATTTAAGGAAGAGGATGAATCTGTAAATAAAGATTTATTATGGGCTTTTCGTAAGTTGTTACGTGAACACCCACAAACAGATATTGTGTTTACAAGTAGCTATACTAAAGATGGTGAAATAATACTAGAACCTACATCATATGAGGATTTTGGTAAATTACACTTATTTAAAATAGATAATGCCTTAAAGAGTAAAGGTTATCAAATTTCTACTAATAAGCATCTATATATTCTTGATAAAGATGCCTCTATTGAAAATGGTAACATACACATACCATATGAGGTTAAAGACCCCGAAGAAGACCCTGACGATATAGATTACGTGTATAAATGGGATGACGATAAATTAGAAGTACCAGGCACTACCTATTCTGAGGATGATATTGTCCAAAAAGTATACGAAATAGTAACAGAGGATTTAGACCTTGACTACGATACCATAGATTCTACTCAGCGAGGAAACACTGTTATAGTTACCGTATATGGAAATGAAGAAGAATTTGAGGATGAAGAAGTTGATAGTTTAGTAGATGAATTGTCTGAATATCTAGAGAATAAGGCTAAAGTTCGAGCCCACATAAATAGCAATTATGACATGGTAATTAAAGTTGAATTACCTAAAGGTATGTTAGTGGAAAATATTAAAGAAAATATAGGCACTGACATTGATGAATATCAGCAATGGGTTGATTATGATATGAAACGTTACGGTAAAATATCAGATCAAACAAATAAAGAAATAAAAGAAGCAGGCCTTCAAGTAGTTAAGGACAAATATGGTGACTATCAAGTAATTGCTGGTAATTATGACGAATCATTACATGAAGATATTACACTTAAATTGTTAGATGATTATGACTATGATACGTTACAAGCAATTGAAGACGATAATGACGAATTATTTGATGCTTTACAAAATTATCCTGAATTAATACAGGACGATGAGGTCATAATTCCAAAAGGAACTCGAATAATATACACATATACGGATGCAGATTACAAGTATTATGAATTACCTGAATACGGTAATATGGAAATTCGAATATTAGCAGATGAATATCCTAATTTTAAGAAATATATTACAACTTCTACTGACAATGAATCCCTAAAAGAATCAGTTAAAGATGTAACAATTACTACAGATGATTCAAGAACTACGATGACCTCTGAAGAGAACGGAAAAGTTACAGTTACAACTGAACCTGTTGAACAGCCTAAAGATGATGAAGTTATCGAACCTCTAACTGATGAAACAGAAGCTGAAATAGAAGCTAATGATGGTGAAGAAGATATTGATATAGAAGATTTTGATGAAGAATCTTTTGATGAACTTGGAGAAGGTTATTTTAAGAATGTTTACGAAAATGTAGATTCCTTCAAAACATCCAACATAACAACAAACGATAATAAGGTTATTGTTGAAGGTGTTATAACTTTTAACAATAATGTTAAGAAAAATACTTCTTTCTTATTCGAGTCAGCAAATAAAACCAAGAATGGTAAATATAGATTCATTGGAGAAAATCTTAATGTTACAAAGGGTAACAAGGCATTTTCTCTTATAGGAAATGTAACTGATAAGAAGTTTCTTTCTGAATCCATGAATTATAATTACCGTACTAAGAACGATATAGGTAAATTTATTCGTTGCTGTGGAACTATAAAGAGAGGTTAAAGTATATGAATCTAAAAACCTTTAATGAATCTTTTAATAAGTATTACACAGAAGATTTTGATAATGAACCTAAAGTAGAAACAGTATCTCAAGAGCTTAGAAACGCTCTTGAGAGTACTGCTAATTATCTTATTCAAGTAGGACAAACTAATCCTATATTACAGGCAATGTCTTTAACTCGTACCATTGAGAATATTATTCCTGATAAGTATTGGTGGGAAGTTACTAAATGTAATATTGAGGGTGAACTTGGAAACGGTGTACCGCTTGATAGGATAACTGATTGTATAATTGATAATCTTCAACCGGAATATAGCGATATAACAGAATCTGTTGATGATAATGACGAATATTATGTTGGAGACGAAGAAACAGGTCGTATATATTATGGTAAATCATCGGCTTTAAAAGCTTTCAACGAATTAAAAGCTGCCGGTATTGATGCAATAATGAATAAAGTCGAGGATGACTCAATTAACGACCTTAAAGAAACATATGAAGAACCTGAACTATTGGGTAAAGGTTATGCAGCTCCGGTATCAAGAGATTTTGTAAAAGAAGTTAATGTTAAGCTTAAATATAATGCTTTTGAAGACCTTAAGGATATGCAGAAATATATGAATAACACTATATCGGATATAGAGGAATTTGATGAATATTGGAAGGCACATAAACGTGCTATAATGAAGAATATTAAAGAAGCACAAGACTCTATACCTACAGAGTATCGTATATAAATTATATAATTGAATATGGGGAGTAGGCATAACAACCTACTCCTTTTCTTGTATATATTATTGATAAACGAAAGGAGTAATATATGGAACAAAAATATGGAAAACTATTAACTCCTGATATAAAACTACATAGAAAATATTTTGACGAAATGGTCAAACTATTAGGAATACAAGTTATATACAGAGCTCCAAGAAAAGATAAGCACTGGACAACTTATAGTGAAATTTCTAGTAATTATAAAGAACCTTTGTTAATTGGGTGCATATTCGAAGAACATCCTACACAAAGTACTATGAAAAAACGAGGTTGGGTATCTGAATTACAAACAGATAGTTCTTTTATTGATATTGCATATGATACTCCCGACATTCAGGTAGGAGCATTATTCATCGTACCTAGTGGATTAGACGATGGAAAAGGTAGATTATTTAGATGTGTAACTATGCAGAACTCTATGATATATCCAGCCGCTATAACTTGTGAAATAGTACCAGAGTATGAAAATACTAATACTTTGGATAATAAAGATTATCAACATAGTTCATTCAACTTATTGAATGAAGAGGAAGGATATGAGTTATGATATTTAAACTTAATGAATCTATTCCAAATATTTCAGATAAAGCTATCGAGGAATGGCAAAGGGCGTCTTATGATAGAAGATATCAGATGACCGAACAAATCATTGATAAGTATAATAAACAAGGTCTTAAAAATATTCTTCCTGCAATATATGATAACTTTAATTATTTCGGAATTGATAAAAATAGTAACCCTTATATGAAGTTGTTAGATGAGTTAGAATTCTCACCTACTGAACAACAGAATGATGCTTTTAAACTTATTTCAAAATATCAGAAAAGTGGTAAAGTAGATTTATCACACGATTACTTACGTTGGCCATCCTTATATAACAGACCTTTAAAAGATTTTGAATATACACTTAATGCTTTTGAAATTGTTATGAACCGAGATGAAGTTTCACAATTTTTCAATGATATAACAAATATTGAATCTTCACAATTTGTTGACCCTGAAACAGGGGACATATTACCTGCAGGTAAACCAGGGGATACCGGAATAGACACTATATATGGTGTTATAGAACAATGGACAAGAGATGATGAAGGTCGTAGTAATGTTCCTGAAGAACCCACTAATTTTAAATATACTCTTGCAAATGCCTTAAAACATTTTAAAGTACCTTACACACAATATGCAAAGGTATGTAAAAATTGGGTTATACAGTATTTCAATATGGCTGTACAGTCTTATAATTCAAAAGTAAATGATGTACAGTATTATGCAGATAAAGTTGAAAATATATTAAGTCTAAATAAGGTTAAACTTACAAATTCCGATAAAGATAAATTATTAAAAGAGAAGAATTTTGCTACTCCAAAAGAAGTACCAAATAATCTTAAAAAAGAAGGTACAATAATATATCTTCGTGAAAGAGAACATAGTCCTCAAGGACCTAATTTAGATGTGGAAGATGTAGGTTATGTTGTTTATCATTCTGGGGATTGGATTCCGTTTGATGAGTATGCAGTTGAAGTAAAACAAGATAGAAAAACTGAATTACTTAATATGAGAACAATTTCTGTATTAAATGATAAGGTACAAATTACTGCTGGAATTCTTCGTGCTATTGATAAAATAACAGAGGAAGAGGAGTATCAAAGTGACATTACAAATTATCTCTAATGAAGAATATGATGAATATTTTGTTAGATGGTTGATATCTCAAATAAGTATAGAAATAATAAGTAATGTTAATAATCCTAAACTTTTAATGTATGATAAGATTGCAGAAACAAATTTATTATTCCCACTAGAAAAAACTGTTATTAAATTTGGTAAGGCAATTATATATGGAGCAAAAAATCTTATATTTACAAAGTCAAAAGATAAGTGGATAATTAGTATAGATAATAACATTACATATCCCAAAACTTCTATAAAGATTATAACACTTTGTAAAATTGCCAATAATGGCTTTTTAGGATTAAAGGGGACTAATATATTTACCCAAGTATTCAATAGCGTTAGCGCTAATTTAACAAAGTATTACAATATGTATATGATGGAGATGTAAGATGTCAGTTAAATTATATGATGATGCTTTAATAGCTAAACTATCTGAATGGACAAAAAATACACAAGTACATCTAATAGGTCCAAATGATGTTAGTAGATTATGGCAAGTAACAGCAGATACAAATAATGATAAACCTATTGAATTACCTCTTATATCTCTTTCACGAAGTGGTGGATATACAATATTAGACCCTACAAAGAGAAACCTTAGTTTTGATGGTGCAACAATAGATTTAGGTGAAAAAACAAAATGTCAGTTAAGTGCTATTCCTATTAGCATTCCTTATCAATTAGATGTATACACAAGGTATTTTGAAGAGGCTGACGAATTTTCAAGAAACCTTGTATTTAATATTGTAAACTATCCAAAGTTAGATATTGTAATTCCTTATGAAGGAAGAAATTATCATCACGATTCAAATATAAGAATGACACCTGATGTAGAAGATAATTCAGACATTCCTGAAAGGCTTATTTCAGGACAATTCACAAGAAATACAATACATTTAACAATAGATGACGCATACTTATTTGATGTAAGATACAGGCCTTTATATACACTTATAACGGATACTTGTATATCTGATAAAAGTATGGAAGATGTTTTAAAAGACACTAAACTAGTTTAAGGAGATAAATGTATGCCAAAGATTGAAATTGTTGAATACGATTTAACCAGTCCTGGTAGAAACCCTGAAAGTACAGATGTTGCATATATACCTGGGTTTGTAGATGTAGCGAACAATTTTGATGCGTCTGATTATGATAATGTATTACCAATAAATGTTCCTACATTATTTACAGATGTAACAAGTTTTGAAGCTAAATGTGGTAAACAACCTGCAAAATTCGCTACGACTCAATATTATAAAGATATTGGTGGTATGAATGAAGGTTTCGATGAAGTAGCTGTTCCTTACAATGGAATTATGTTTGCAAAAGGTGATGTAGACCCTGCATATGTGATGGCTAAAGAGTTACTTAGTATGGGGCTTAACGTTCTTTATGAACGTGTAAATCCTGATGTAGACTCTGAAACTCCTTCATATATCTACATAACAGCTGATACAGAACCTGCTAATTGGGCAAGTATAAAAAATATATGTGATAAAAAAGTTACCGCATATGAAGACCTTTTATCTGCTCGTATGCCTGAAATGACTACTGTAGCGAATGGTACTGTATATTCCCAGGACAAAACATACTACATAAGATTAATTATAGGTGGTATAGTATATTATCAGAAGGCTCAAATTGGTACAGCAAATGAAGGTAAAATACCTGCAGAGGATATTGACGAAGAAGGAATTATAAAGTCTAAGTCCACTGCGACTAATATTTATTATCTTAAGGACACAGATACTAAGTACTTTATAAAGAAACCAGTAGCCTCAGAAACTGTTTATACTGCAAACAAGTATTATAGACAATCAGAGACATTAGGTTATGAAATAATAGCTACTGAATCGCAACCCGATAATTGGCCGGTAGGTGCTTATGAATTTGCACCTCAGCAGCTCGAAGCTAAACAGGTAGAAATAGAAGGTAAAAATGTTGATGTTGAAACATTTACTTCAGATTGGATAGAAGGTTGGGCTGACAACGGAATACTTCAAACTATTGCGTGGGTACCTAACGATGGAGTAGCATTTGTAGCTAAAACTGAATATAGAATAATTAAATCTGATATAAATATCAAAACAATGTACAATGCACTGAACGCAATATTTGATGCTGGTTCAGATACAGGTCTTATGGATAAAGGTAACTATTCCTTTAAATATATGACAACTGGTGGTTATCCAGTATATGAATATAACCAGGGAGCATTAGTACAGAAAATGCTTAATGTAGCTGCTAACCGTGGAGATTGTGTAGCTATAATTGACCACACTGATAATATCAACAGAGACAATAACATTGACCATAGTGATAGTTTATATGCTACAGTTAAAGATGATAAGTCCTGGAAGGCACATGGTGAATTTGCTGCAATGTTTACTCCGTGGGCGACTTACAACAGATTAACTACTGATAAGAATTATTTGACAAGTCAAATAGTTACAGCTTCAGACCAGATTAGAATGCCTGCAAGTTTTGCTTATTTGTTAGCTTTAGCTGATTCTATTAAGACTAACGCAAACTGGTTAGCAATAGCTGGTTCGGCTCGTGGTGCTGTTTTACATCTTGCTGATGATGGTATGACAACTGTTATTCCTAATGGTGCCGCAGATAAGATGCAACCCAGAAATAGTATCGCAATAAATCCTATAACAAATATCAATCCTTACGGTAATATAATTTGGGGTAATAGAACACTCAAGGATAATGCTGACCAAGGTAACCTAACAGCAACATCATTCCTTAATATTAGAAATCTTGTAAGTGATGTTAAGAAACAGTGTTATAAAACAGCGAGACAGTTAACATTTGAACAGAATAACGATATATTATGGATAAACTTTAAAGCTTTAATGAGTCCATTACTTGACACTATGTTAAGTGGATACGGTATAAGCGGTTATAAGATGGTTATTGATACTGATAAGATGCGAGAATTAGGTTATCCTAAAGCTACACTATGTGTTAAGATAATTCTTTTCCCTGTATACGCAGTAGAAGATTTCTACATCTCAATTGTTCTTAAAGATGACGACATTTCTGTCGTAGAAGCATAAGGAGGAGATATAGATTATGGCAATTGAACAAATAGGTACTTATCATTTAGCAGATAATCCTCAATTATTTGAAATACAAAGAAATAATAACTACATATTCTCTGTACCACTTCTTGGTGGACCTAATGGAGATCCTCTTTTAAGAGCAGGTGCTGTAGGAACTGAAGCTAACGCTGAATTGAAGAATGCTGCTGAATTATTTAGATTATCCGTAAATTCAGCTTTTATTCCTCATTTCACTCAGGAAGTTGTAGAAGTTAAAAGAGGTAATAGTACTTTAAGATATGCTGGTGTACCAAGCTTTGAAGCTGGAAACATGACTTTCCACGATTTCATAGGTGCTGATGTGAAGGCTATCTTGATGGCTTGGCAGAATCTTTCGTATAATGTTTATACTGAGAAGGTTGGTAGCTTACAGAGGACTAATTATAAACGTGATGCATTCTTTATCGAGTATCCTCCAGATTATGCGGAACCTGTAAGAACTTGGAAGCTTCATGGTTGTTGGATATCTTCCTTATCAGAAGACGGTTATTCAAATGATAATGGAGATAAGCATATGATAAATGCTGTTATCCAATATGACCGTGCAGAAATAGACTTAACAAGTGTAATTTAATTACAAAGTAAATTGTATAAAATACCGAGGATTCATTTCCTCGGTATTTTTGTTTTTGGAGGAATTTGTTATAATACTACTTAATGAAGATAATAGACAAAAGTTAATATCAAAATCAAAATCCTCTGAAAAAGGAAGAGAAAGATTTAACAAAAGAAATCGTTCTAAAGTTGGTAATACTGTTAAAGCTTTTAATCAGATTGATATGAATAAGCTATTTAAACAGGATATTTTAACAGTTTCTATACCGGTAAAAGGGGAAACAGATGATTATACTGTTATAATTACTTTTGGAGGATTTCTTGAAATATTAAGGGATCAAATTGAAAAAACAGGTAACTTAACTTATAGAGAGATATCAAGAGCTGCTATAATAGGGTTTAATAGAGATGATGTGTTTATTCACTGTAGTTGTCCCGACTGGGGATACAGGTTTAACTATTTTGCTTCTATAAATGATATAAATAGTGGTACACCAGAAACACGACCCTCAGATATTACTAATCCTGATGATACTTTAGGTAGCGCTTGTAAACATGTCCTACTAGTATTAAGTAATACTAGTTGGATTCTACGTGTGGGCAGGGTTATTGCTAATTACATAGACTATATGAAAAAGCATTATCAAAAGATGTATGCAGACATAATATATCCAGCTATATATGGTAAAGAGTATGAAGAACCTGTTCAATTACCTATTGAAGATGAAACCGAGCCTGATACGGATATCATTGATAAAGCTAATATAGAAAAACAACAATCAACACGTTTCCAAAGAGGTAATAAACAAGGTGTTAGATTTGCCAAAGAAAAAGATGACTCACAAGAAGAAACTGAATTAGAAAATCCTGACGATAATCCCTAAATTGACAAGAATCTTCTTTGTTCAACTTGTATATATATTATGTAAGATAAAACTATACAAAGGAGATTTTTAATGTCTGATTATGTAGTCGCTGAAGAATATACACTACCAAGTTTAGGTAAAGTTTATTCTGAGAATGTAAACCCTGTTGTCAAAATAAAATCAATGACAACAAATCAAGAGATGAAAAGATTAGCTCCAAGTGAGCGAGCATATAAAACTATATGTGAAATAATAGATGAATGTCTTGTAGAAAATCCGGGAATATCATCTTATGATATGTGCCTGGCTGATTATCAGTTTTTGTTACACAAGTTAAGAGTTGTTACCTATGGAAAAGATTACAAGTTAGAATTTACTTGTCCTTTCTGTGGGTCAAAAGAAGAAGCAACAATTGACTTAGATTCATTAGAAGTTAGAAATGCTGATGACATAGACTACGGAGATCTACAAGAATTCGTACTTCCTAAAACTAAAAAGAAGATTAGAATCAAAATGCAGACTCCGAGAATGATTGACCAAATATCCATTCAGAGTAAAGATTTGGATAAGAAGTCAAAAGGAACTCAAGGAGATACTGCATTTTTATTTACCCTTGAATATATGATTGAATCTGTTGATGGTGAAGAAATCGATTCAGTAAGAAAAGAAAAATTTGTTCGTAATCTTCCAATGATGGATACGAACTATATAATGAAAAAAGCCGAAAAATTAGTAGAAAGTTTTGGAATTCAAACCTCAATTGATAAAGAATGTCCGATATGTGGGTTAGATTACACCGGCTCCTTTCGCTTCACACAGGAATTTTTTAGACCCTCAATTGACTAGTGACGGTAAACCTTACGGACCTCGAAGATTATCAGAAATAATCGAGGAAAGATATCAAATTTCAAAACACTTAAATACATCTTATAATGATGTTGGAGAAATGACACCGACAGAAAGAGAATATGTTTTAAGATGTATAGCAAACGATATTGAACAACAAAATGAAATGATAAGAAAATCCCAAGAAAATATAAAGAGGTGAAATTAGTATATGGCTGATATGTCCAAATGGGCAGAAGTACGTGGAGAAGATGTAACAACTGATTTTGCCTCTCTAAAAGCCGCAGAAAAACTGTATGGTAAAAAATTAGTTTTAAATAAAGAGTACCAAGATAGAATTCAGAAATTGGCTAAAAAAACTAATTTAAAAACTCTACAAGAAGAACTTAAAAATGTCAATCTTGTAGGAAAAGCTCGTATAAAGAAAGAACAAGATATACAAAAAGTAATTAACCAAATACAAGAAGATGCTTATAGAGGAGCTGCTGCAAATTATAAGAATTTTGCAGAAAGAGCTATGTCTGAATATGCTATAGAAGTTCAACGCCAGATGATTGCTCAGGAAAAAGAAAATAGGGCTTCCATTGAAAGACAAGCGGCAGATGAATTAGCTATTCTTAAAGAGAAATATCCTAATGAGGTCGCTCAAAAAACTGAAGCTTTTAAAAAAGCCGAAAAAGAGATAGCTCATAATCGTAAAGTAGCTATTCAAGAATCCTTTAAAATTGAAGCTGATATAAATAGACAGTTAACAGCCAAAGAAAAAACCCGTAATGAAATATTTATAAAAGGTATTGACAGCAAAGTAAAGCAACATCAGAAAGAGGCTGAAATAGCTCAAGAAAATCTTGCTAATGAAGTTAAAACATATAAAGATATGGTTGAAGCTGGTGTTGGTGAAGATGAAATAAAGAAACAAGAGGCTGTAGTAAAGCAAGCAAACGAAAGAGCCAATTTAGCACAATTTAAAGCTAATATCACTAAGGCTTTAACAGATAGTATTGGAGCAGCATTAAACAAAGGTGCACAAGTAGTTTCAAAATCATTTAGTGAAGTTGAATCTATGATGTCTGAATATAATGCTCCTATCACTTCAAGATTACAAGGTAGTGGTAAAACATTCTCACAAATACTTGATCTCACCGTCGGAAACACTGCGGCTTCACCTTTTGTTAAAACAACCGAAATTTTAAGGGCGGTAAAACAAGCTTCTGAACAAGGTATTGCATATAATATTGAACAAAGAGCATTTTTAGCTACAATATCTGATAAGATTGCTGAAACATTTGACGCCTTTGATAGTAACCTGACACGTTTAATTAGATTACAACAAGCCGACACTACTGCGGCTCGTCTAGGTATGGAAGCAAGTCTAACAAAATTTTTCAATAATATGTTCCAAGACACCTCTTATCTGGGAGATTTATCTTCTGTGGTTTCTGGAGCTATTATTGATGCAAATTCTCAACTAGACCGTGCGGCTTCTGCCGAATTTGAATATGTTGTTCAAAAGTGGTTAGGTTCATTAAGTGCTTTAGGAATGTCCTCTACAGCTGTTAGTAACATAGCAGAAGGTATCAACTATTTAGCAACCGGTAATGTACAAGCACTTGCCGGAAATAATCAATTACAAACATTATTTGCAATGTCTTCTAGTAAAGCTGGATTGAGCTATGCAGATCTACTCCTGCAAGGCCTTGATGCCAAAAATACTAATAAGTTATTAGAAAGTATGGTAACATACTTAAAAGAGATTGCAGAAGGTAGTTCCAATAAGGTTGTTCGTGGAGCCTATGGTAATATTTTTAATTTATCGGCTTCAGATTTTAGAGCAATACAAAATTTAACTTCCGGAGATATCCAGAATATTTCTTCTAATGTTTTAAGTTATACTAATATGGTATCGGAATTAAATAATCAATTCCGTCAATTAACTTCCAGAACTACCGTTTCTGAAATGATTAGTAATATTTCTTCGAATGCCATGTTTGGATTAGGTAAATCTATTTATGAAAATCCAGGTATGTATGCTATGATGAAAATGCTCGATGTTATGGATGATCTTGGAGTTAAAATAAATATACCTGCTGTTAGTGTAATGGGTAACTTTATTGATTTGAATACCGATGTCAACTCTTTAATGCGTATGGCTATTGGAATGTCTCAGTCTTTAAGTTTACTTGGTACTATAATGGGTAGTATAGGTGCCAAAGGTGGACTTGATTTATCCGCATGGGGTGGTACCGAAACTACACAACGCGGTACAGGTATAGGTGGAGTATTGGGAACTCTTGTTGGAGGAACTACTACAAGCACTTATGTTGGAACAGGTAGCTCAAGAGATATAAAGAAAACTTCTTTAAGCAGTGCTACTGATGAAGCTTCAGAAACTTCAAAAATTACAAATAAAAATATAAAAGCAGAAAAGACCTTTGATGATTTCTATTATGCCGTTATAGGTACAAATGCTAAAGAATTTATAAAAGTCAGAGAAACTTATTTAAGTCAAGCATATGATGAAAATAATGGTTGGATAAAAGCTTATGATGATGCAATACACACTGAGTTAAAATCAGTATTTGGAACAACTTCATTCTTTGATTATAGATTAAAAGTTAGTGACAATTCACTTGAAAAATATTCAGAAGGAAATGTTATTCGAGTTGTTGATAGTGGATTAACAGGTGTAACTTCGGCACTTATGGAAGTACGTAATGCTACGAAAGCACAAACAGCTGCAAAAGCTTCTATTCAAACAGTTAATATAAATGAGGAAAGTATTGTAAATGCTATATTAAAGGCCTTAATGTCTCAAAAAGATGATGGAGCTTCTTTACAACAAGTACTTGACTTATTACAAAAAGGTGATTTAGAAGTTAAAGCTAAACCGCGATATGGTAACTATTTCCAAGTTCAACTAGAGTCTGTTAGTCCTACTGCTAAATCTGCGATTCGAGAATAAAGGAGTATAAGTAATGCAAAGATTTTTTGAATCAACATTAGTTTCAACATATATTAAATATCTATTATCTTGTACTCCTATACCTACATATCCTACAATTGAAACCGATGAGTATATGGTAGCAGGTATTACTTATATATATAAGAATGATATATTATTGTGTACAGAATCTGGTAGATTTAATGGTATAAAACCAACGAATTATAGAACAGATTACTTATATGTTGGTGACGATGTTGTAGTTACAGATAACAATAAAGTAATGAAACATTTAGTTTATGATAAAGATAAACAAACATATGAATGGAAATATACCAAAGATGAGAATACTAAAGATGACAATGATAATGAAAATATAGGTGGATTAACTGTAACCGATGAAATTTCACAAATAACCTACCTACCTATTGCTAATTATCAATTAATAGGTAGATATAATTTTGGAACATACTATCCTAACATGACAAAGCAATTTATTTCAAATGTAAACTACTATGACCCTAAAACACATAGGATATTGGGAGATTATCTGAGATGTTTAAGAGATATTAAAGGTATCGATTTAATGTCTTTATATAATTGTTTTGATTACACTATTGCTGAAAATATTAGTTTAACAGATACCGGTGTATCAACAGAAATAAATCCTAAAGTCAAGATAATATTGATTCCTATAAAGTTCAATAAAACTTATACAATAGCTATTGATTGTCCATTTCCAGTTTATATATCTCCTATCTTTTATGATGGAAAAACTCTTATAAAGGATAGTAGTGGTAATAGCTTATCTGACAAGATAAGATATGCTACAACAAAATATAATTCTTTACAATTTATCGCACCCCAAACATTTAGATTAAACAATAATCCTAATGACATTATAGATGTAAATTCAGATGACGAAATTGAAATAAATAATGCTATACTCAGTGCTACTAAATATTGTGTAGAAATGAGTGATTTTGAAAAATACCTATATCTTGCGATTCAATTACCGGCATCGAATACGTCCTCAATAGTTGTACTAGAAGGTGAGTATACCTCAACAGCTGAAAACTATATTTCATCTGCTCAAATGATTGATGAGTTAAATGATAATCAGATATCAAAAATATTCAGGAGTAAACTCAGTTTATTACATAGTAATGATAACACACAGAAACCTTTTTCAGATAAATTATTAGAGTATTTATTAAGGTATACTATTGACGATAGAGAGTACATTGATGAAAATGTTGCAAGGGTTGAAAAAATAATAGGTTATCATCCTAACATAAAAGATTTTTATCCTGGTATGTGGGACAATGGACTGAGGTATACTTTATACAACACTTATATGCAACTACCTCATGTAGAATGGGTAAATAAAGAAGATATATTAGGGTTTGTAGATATAGATATTGAAAATGCAGTCAACAGAAAAATGATGTCTATAAAGACTCTGTCAGAAAGGGGATTGACTCCTTACAATGGCCAATGAGAAAATATTTAATATGATTGAAAATTACGTTTATCTTTATAACGTAAATCAATTTATCGTTATTCCAACTTTTCCTGACACATTGACAGATACTATGTCAGTTAATTTCAATAAATCAACACCAATGTCCAGGTCAGCTCCTATATATTCATATAGTGACTCAGGACCTCGTAGTATACAAATAAATCTTGATTTACATCGAGATATGATGACACAGATAAATCAGGGTATAAGTAACATAACAGTAGCTGTGGGAGACGATTATGTTGACACATTAATAAAACAAATACAAGCAGCTGCGTTACCCGCTTACAAAGCAAGTGAAAAGTTGGTTGACCCTCCAATGGTTGCTGTAAGATTTGGAAATGAGATTTTTATAAAAGGTATTGTAAGTGGAGGAGTTTCAGTTACTTATGCCCTACCCATTTTAGAAAATGATAAATATGCACACGTGTCTGTATCTTTTACAGTAGAAGAGGTTGACCCTTATAGTGCTCAACAAGTTATGCAAGCGGGTAGCTTTAGAGGATTAGACACAACATTAGAACGCAACTTATGGAAACGAGGTTAACATAATGGAAGTTCTTACAAAGAAACAATATAAAGAATATGACAGAGTATCTCGTTACTCTGTTTTTCCTTATTATTATAACAGAATTGATGAAAAATATATATATGGGATAACCGCACAACTTAAAAAAGACAATACTCCTTATGTTGTTCATACTGTAAAATTGAACGATACGCTGGATTCTCTTTCACTTTACTATTATGGAAATCCTCTTTATTACTGGATAATTGCAGATTTCAATAACATACAAGACCCTTATATTAAGTTAGAAGTAGGACAGAAACTTAATATTCCCACATTTAATAGTATTGAATTTAATATAGGAGTAGACAGATGAGTAAAAACTTGACTTCTATTCCTACTTTAGTACAAAGTCCTTTTATTATAGTGACAATTGGAGGAGTTACCTTCGGCTCTTATACCGGTGGTACATACGGTGGAAAAGTTACTTATCCTAATTTTATGAAAAGTATGTCTGTAACTAAAGTTAATGGAACTGTTAATACTTATAATTTGAATTTTCAGTATCAAGTAAGAACAGGTGACGACCCAAATCTTCTTGATAAAATATTCAGTAGAGCCACCACAACAAGAGAAATAACATTTCAATATGGAGACTGGAATGCTCCTGCTTATATTTATAAAGAAGAAAAAGCAATAATTACAAATGTTACTTCTACATTAGATATGAATAACTCTATGATATCTTACACAGTAAGTGCAACCAGCGATGCAATAGGTTTAACTTCTACAAAGTATAATTTTGCCGCTAGAGAAACAAAGCCAAGCGACGCCTTGTTGAACATATTATCAAACAATAAGTATGGGTTGAAAAAAGTATTTAGTGGTATGAGAAATATTACAAATGTAATATCTGCTGGATTAATAGCTTCAAATGATAAAAAGGTAAAATTATTAGCACAGACAGGGGTAACTGTACTTGAATATTTGAATTATCTTGTTGATTCAATGATTAATAATTCAAATGCAGAAGGTTCAAGTATTCAGAAATCTAAATATTATTTAACTATTCACGATGATTTTGTAAATGATATGGGAGGAACATATTTCAAAGTTGAAGAAGTTAGCAAAGATACAAAAACAATAAAATCAACAGATACATATGAAATTGATGTTAATTATCCAGGAGATAATTTTGTAACACAATTTAGTTTAACGAATGATCAATCTTGGGCTATATTATATGAATTCTCTGAAAGTGTTAATCAAGAACAATATTCATATAAGATAAAAGACGATGGTTCTATTGAAACAAACTATACACCTTCAATGATGAAATCTGAGATATCGGATACACTTTCTCCTGCTAAAAGTACTTGGTGGACGAGAATGACCGAATTTCCTATAGAGGCAACATTAACAATAAAAGGCCTAACAAGACCTTCTATGCTCATGACATATGTAAAAGTTAATGTATTATTTGCAGGAGGAGTTAAACATATCTCAAGTGGTATATATATAATAACAAAACAAATAGACAATATAGATTCCAGTGGGTATACCACTACCTTAACATTATTAAGAGTTGCAGGTGACAGTTAATGATTTCTCGTGCTTTTGTTGAAGCTGTAGTTGATGAAACACACGTAAAAGTAAGAATACCTAGAATAAATAAAGTCGAAGGAGCTGTTGGAGCCACTCCTGTAAGTGAACTTGGAATAGGTGTTGTTTGTTCTCCTCCAGGATATAGTCCTAGATTAAGACGAGGGGACACAGTTTTAGTTGCATATGAAGATGATGACAATGGTTCCCCCGTTGTATTAGGGTTATTATTTAACCCAAACAATCAAACTGTTGGTGATGCTAAGTTAGATAGTGTTGAGATAAATGTTAGTACCAAATTACCAAAGAATACTACAATAGGTGACGTAAAAGAAGAAAATATAGAGTATCTAATAGGTTTGAAAGATAATGCTCAGAAACAATTTGATGAGTTAAGTGTAACGGTTAAGGATAATGTTTCTTCAATTACTGAAACTAACGAAACACTAGAAAAAATAAATGATACAATTGACGATATAATAAAAAAAGTTAATACAAATACAACCAATATTAGTAGTTTAAATTCAACTGTAAGTAATATAAATAAAACTAATGAATTAGGAGCCTTGGTATTACATACCGATGCTTACGGTACAAGTAAACCTACAGGTAATGGAAAAGAAGGACAGTTGTATTTGTATATTGAGTAGGTGACATATGGTTTGGTTAAGAACTTCTAGACCCGAATCTGGTAATCCATATTATAATACGAAATCAAATGGTGGTTATTCAACTTGTATTGTTGGTCAACCAACTGTTTCTGGATTGAATGTTCTATGTAACTGTGTAGGATTAGCAGACGGAGCTTTCAATGAAACATATGTAAAAAATACTCCTGGAGCAGTAGCAAGAGAACACTATGCTTTGAATTGTGAAGCAAATTTATTTATAACACGAGCAAAAGCCTTAGGGCTCACAACAAAGGTGGCTTCTGATATTCCTCCAGTAGGTGGAATAATTGTATGGGGTGGAACAGCAAATCACGTTGCGTATATAAGTGAAGTAAAAGATAACAATACCATAGTAATTCATCAGTCGGGGTGGGATACACCTTCCTGGGAATGGGATATTCGTACTGTTACAAGAAATCAGAATGGCTCTAATCTTTGGGGTTATAGAGGAACATGTTTAGGTTTCATTGTAAACCCTGCAATAGGTGATACACCAACTCCTACACCTTCTCCTGAAGATTATCCTGCGAATATTCATAATGTTACAAGAACAAATAAAACAACAGTTAAAATAACAGGAGAATTAGGTGGTATTACAAATGTCACAACAGATAATATACTTTATTACAAGTGGAATACTAATACTGTTTCATCTACAAATTATGACGGTTATGTTTACGCATCCTCCGGGAGCATAAGCAATCGTATTTATACCGTTAATATCAATAAACCTTATGAAGCCGGTTCAATAGCTGTTATACCTTATCAGATAAATATAGGTTACGATAGATATCCTGGTAGAGTATTTACTACTAACCTTACCTCTAGTATTCCTTGTATCAATGTTATTTTTAAAGGTATAAGCGTACAAAGTATTCCATATGTATTTTATAAAGGTCAGTGGAAAAGGGCTGTACCGTTGATTTACACAAATAATAAATGGAATACAATTTATAATGATAAGAAGTGATTTAATGTATTCAATAGCTTTTCCAAATATGTTAAGTAGTGCACAAACAAATTTAATACAGGATAATCAAGCAACATTGTCAAATTATAGATTGATGTTGGCTTCCTGGAAAACAGCACTATTTGGTGACCCATATTTCGGGACAAATATAAAACGATTTATTCACGAACAGAATAATATAATTTTAAGAGATATAATAATTGATGATATATTTGTAGCAACACAAGATTTTATGCCACAAATATTTCTTAAAAGAGAAAATATACAAATCACCCTTAAAGGTAATGATGTTTACTGTACACTCAATTGTATGAATAAAGTGAACAATGAAGTTAATTTATTTGAAATTAACTTAACTGAAGAAAATCAGTAGGAGGATAATTGATGTCTGAAATAACAAGTCCTTTAAGTCCTATAAGTTATACTAATAAGGATTTTAGAGACATATATCCTGAGTTATTGGATATTGTTAAGAAGCTTACGTATAAATGGGACCCGTCTATTTCAAATGAGTCAGACCCCGGTGTCATTCTTTTAAAACTGAATGCTATAATTGGTGATAAGAACAATTATAATATAGATAAAAATGTACTTGAAGTATTTCCGGAAACTTTAACACAAGAAGTTTCCGCACGAAATATGTATCACCAGTTAGCATATGAAATGCCTTGGTATCAGTCTGCTACTACACAACTAACATTTAAGTGGACAGGTAGAGATTTAGTAATAGGTGAGCAGGTAACAATTCCAAAATATACAATGGTAAGTGATCCTGACAGTAAAACAATATACACTATAACACAAAATGTATATTTTACCTATGATAATTTAACCACTTCTGTAGATGCAATACAAGGTATAATAACCGATGTTTCAATAAATGGTTCCACAGAAATACATTTAACTAATCTGGACCATAATAACAGATTATATCTGGATGATTATAGTGTTGCTGAAAATGGTATTTTTATAACAAATATTGGTAATAATACGCTTTGGGAAAGAAAACCCAATTTAGCAGTTGAACCTACAGGTAATACATATTATGAATTTGGTGTTGACGGTAGAACAAACTTATGTTACATTGAATTTCCGGATGATATTGAAGCGCTTATAAAAGACGGACTAACTGTCAAATATCTTCTCAGTGATGGTACAGAAGGTAACGTAGCAGCGAAATTTATAACTACATTTTATGATGATGTTTCTGTAACTCTTGGTGAAGATAAAATAACACTAGGTTCTGATAATTGTGTAATATATAATCCTTCAGCAGCTAATAATGGTTCTGATCCACAAGGTATCAGTGATGCATATAAGAGTTTTAAAAGAGTTTCAGGTACTTTTGATACAATTGTTACTTTAAGAGATTATATAAACGCTATATATAATTCAGGTATGGTATCTAACGATGTTGTGTCTGATAGAAACCACGATATTCAAAGTTCATACACAATAATAACGGATAGTGCTGCCGCAGGAGTTTCGGTAAATAAAGTTCATAAAACTAATGATGAACCTGAAATGAATGCTTTTGATTTAAGATTATATCTTCTTAACAATCCTGGTAATGTGAGAACATTAACAGAATATCAAAGCACTTTTAATATGATACCTTCAGCTGACACACAAACACAGAAGATTAAATTATATTTAGAACAAACAAAAGTTATATTACACGATTTTAAAGATATAATAGCGGATTTACCTTGTTTATTTAGAATTGCATATCCTTTAAGACTGAAAATTGTTCCTCAGTATAAACTTACTGATATGCAACAGAATGATGTTAGAAAAAATATACTATTAGCTCTTTACAAAGCATTAAATTCAAAACAGCTTGAATTTGGTGAAGAGCCATCATATGACGAAATATACGATGTAGTAGCAAATTCTGATGAAAGAATTAAGTTAGCTATTGTAGATGATTTTAATTATACAACATTCGCAACATATTGGACAGGTACGGAATTTAAAAATATTCCTTTATGTAATTATGAGAATGACCCATATGTTATATATGTAGATAAAGTATATAATGACGCAAAAGCTGATTTTGAATTTGCTGTAAAAAATACAGATATTCCAGAACAATTATACTATATTTGTAAATCTGCTACTACAGGTAATGATATTTATAAATATAATCTAAATACAAAGCAATTTGAATTATATTCACAGTTAGTAGATGATTTTCGTAAACAGATAATTGCTAAAAGTGTTTTAGCAGGAGTAACACCTCTTTATAATCAAGATGTTGTATTCAACTATACTATTGACCAACAAGTTGTTTCACAACCAGATCATGTAGACAGAGTATCTACTGATTTAGTAATAAGTCCTTTTGGTTTTGAAAATGTTGAAAATAAAACTCCTAAAAAACTTGGTACTGAAACATCTGCTACGTATAAACTTAAAGATAATGAAAGTTTACAATTTTTAGCTCCATCATTTATTACTAAACGTAATTATTCAAATTATGTAGCTTATCAATTTATTAAAAAGAAGCCTACAGAAACAAACCAGTATCTTGGAATCTCCTATAACTCATATGAAACAAGACAGGATAAAGATACTTTAAAATTATATGCTTTTACAGAAACATTTGAATATGTACAAATAAATGATAAACTAAATAAACCTTACTATACTCCCATATTTATAAAAGGTACATATTATGATGTGAATGGAAATATATTAAATACTGAACCTGCCGATTGGGGAAAGGGAAATTATTATAGAGATAGTAAACATACCCAAAAAATAGTATTTGAAGGTTCCGATCAAGTTACATTCTTAACTGCTTGGCAGAACAATGTATTAGGAGTATATTATTTAGGAAATCTGTACGTTATACAAGCAAATACTGATTACAGATTAGAACCTGGAGATTCGATTATATTATTTTATACTGAAGAACAAGATTCTAGGGCACCTTATGTATACGAATGTTATAAAGTAGTTAATGAATTAACTCCTATTGAAGAACGTCCTATAATAAGAGCTTCGTTCACTTTGAATGGTAGAGAATTATCACAAAATATGATAAACCCATTATCTTTAGGAGACACAGGTTATATACCTTATAATTCCTCCTCCGATTCAGCATTCCAAAAAGTATATGAAATGTTTGCTTTATATTCATTATCGGGTTCGCAAACAATTGATATTAGAGGTCTAAATGAAAAGAAAATAGTAAAAACTGAAAACTATTATTATTTTATTACAAACGACATTGATATAGAAAATGATAACCAAATATATAGAATGGTACTACTTCCTTACGGGAAACAAAAAGTAGTTGGTGAAACTACCATACAGGATTATCAATACACCTTAAAAACCGATGAATATTTCATATACACAAATAAAGATAAAACTGAATTTGAAATATTAGGTCCAGGTACATTGATTAGGTTAAGTATTCCGGACACTACTGAAAAATCTTATATATTGACGGTTGATCTAATAGATTATAATCTTATTGCTAATCAAGGTATAGCAGCTTTTGAAGATGCTTGTAAATTATTTAAATGGGATGCTTTATTAAGAGAACAACAGATATATAATTTCACTGCGGGAGACAATGTAAGAATTGATATACTCGATTCTTATAAGGATTCTCATGACAATTATCCATTGTTTGGTACTTCTTACGAAACTCCTGTTAAAGATTTTAATATCAGTTATTCTACAAATGATACCACATATACTTTTTTGCCGGGTATATCAATAACTGATGAAGAAGCCGTATGGAAAGGTACAGCGATATTAAATATTGATAGTTCGTTCAATGACCCTCAAGTTATAAACAATACACAAGAAAAAGATTCAAATGGTATTTTACAAACGCGTAAATCAATACAACAAGTAACAATAGATAAAATAAAATATCCTGCTGATGAAAAGCTAAATGATCCTTTGTATGCTTTAATGTATTTCCTTACTAATGTTTCTTTAACCAGAACTGGAGGAGACAATGTTGATGTAACATATCTTAAACCTTCAGGTGAAAGAAGTAATATAGAGTTATTAGTATATTATCTTAATAGTGCTTTTACCACAGAACCTTTTATAAATTCTTTAAATAAGATATGTATGAAAACAACAGAAGAAGGAATACATACAGTTGAAGGAATAAAGTTACAATCTGGTTATAAGTATATACTTGGTATACGTAATGACGCTACTGATGTAACATTTGGACTTAATATTCATAATAAAGATCAAACAACAAATCTTGTGGAATTATTGAATGGTGAAAATACACTTAATGAAAATAATAATTTAGATAGTTCCCATACTTGGTACTTTAAGTTAGAAGGTACTAACCTAGAAGACCTTGAACTAACAATAACAACAAAGGGTACGGATAGTAATGGTTTGTTAATGTTTGACAATTTGTTGAAATATGTTGATAATCCAATATTTGAAGAAAATTATAATATTTCGGTAGAGGATATTATCAAAGAACTTAAGATATACGATACAGAAGGTATTTTCAAATATAATGTACAGGTAGATGAAGCTACAAAGATTGACGACCCTATTATAGGTAAATCATTCTTTTCAGAAAAACATATTTTTAACAAATACGCAATTTCAGAAGCCTTGCTCAAACCACCGAAAGAAAAGTCTTCACCAAACATAATATCAGTAATAAATAATAGGTAATGCAAATGAAACAATTTAGAATTTCAGAAAATGTACCTGATGTTTATCCTCGAAAATCAAGAGACTTTCAATTATTTTGTGCGATATTTGATTGTCTCTTCGGGGAGTTAAAATATAATATAGACTCAATAATTGACATAACTAATACTTCCCAATGTAACGAAAGATTATTACCGTTACTACAAACAAAATTAGGATTCTTTACAAAGGAAAAAATATCTGGAGAAGATTTAAGGTTAATACTTAAAGCTTTTCCTAATATAGTTCGTAATAAAGGTTCTAAAACAGGTATTACACAAGCAGTACAGGTTTATTTGAAACTATTTGGACTGGATGCTGACTCCGAAGTAACTATTACTAATAAAACCTTTACGGATGGTAAGTATGATGATGAGAAAAGTTATATTGTTGACATAGCTGTTTCTGATAAATTAACTGACACTGCTATACTTACAGAAATATTGAAATATGTCATTCCTGCCGGTTACAGGTTAAGATATAGCTATAAATCTAAAGGTAAACGAGAAACTATTATTACGGCTACGGATAGAATAGAGATCGTATATGGTGATTCACCTAATTCTGCTCCAGGTACACAATCGATAACTAGTGGTTTACGTCCTGAAAATAATAGTAACAATAATTATTCAGAGATGTTAGGTAGAGTTGATACATCTTTCGTTATTAATGAAAAACAAGATATAGTAGACTTAAATGAAATATCTTCTACTTCTACCTCTGACAAAGATAAAGTTGTAACAGTGACACAAACTGTTATAAAGAAAGGGTAAAACAATGAAAAGTAATTCTATAAATACCCTTGGGTATATAGGAGAAGTAACGATAAAATTAAAACAAGGGAATCGTTACAATACTATAAAAGTTCATAATCAAGGAACAACTGCATTAGGGTTGTTCCTTGCAAAAGCTCTTGTAGGTAATTTTAATAAAAAAGATACCCCACAATGGTTAAAATTTGAGTATGAAGATACAAATTCTAAACAATGGAATTCGTTATTACGAGGTAATGTTCCTTTAACTGGAGCAACTTATATCCCAGTAACAGAAGAAGAAATTGACCCAAAAGTAGACCCTTTATCAACCATAGGTAAAGTAAAGTTTGTAGCGGTTGCACAAAGTAATAATGTTCGTGTTACTTCAGTAACAGGTAAAAGATTAAGATTATCTATATGGGACGGAAATGTTGTCTCTAATATTCTTGCAGAGATAAAAGGAGATGACATATCCAGTGAAACTAATAGCGACCTACAATTAATGTACACAGCACTTACAGGTGGACAAGACGCTGTTATAAATTGGACAATGTATATAACAAATACTTTAGAAATCAGTTCGAGGTAATATGAATGAATATATCTTCAGATAAAATAAAAGTTTTCCCTTTTGCAAAATATAGAAATACAGTTGATTTAGGTAGTCGTTTATTTTATGAAAATAATATAAGTCGAATAATATATCAACTTGTAGATACTGATGGGTATGTTATATCCGGAGCCGTTAATACAAACGGTATATTGACAGAATCTCTTATGATGAATATTCATGGATACTATTTTGAAATTGCTTCAGGTCAATCATTGATACCTAACGATGAAACAGACACCGGAGAGTTATATGCCTATATAAAAGTAAGTAAAGAAATTTCTGATAGTACTGGTTCTGTAGTGCCTCCACAGTTAATCGGACAAGATGATAGTACCAAAGGTTTTACGGCTCTTAATTTAACCTTTACCGAACCTACAAGTACAGAAGACGATATTTTTTCTATTCTTTTACTAGTTAAGGATTCCAGTGGTTGGAAAATAAATGATTCTGTATATACTAAATTTGATACAAAATCTTTAAATATTACAAAAATCGACGGAAAACATTAAGGAGATACATATGTCACAATTAAACTTTATAAAATGTCCCTATTGTGGAAGAGAATATACTCCCTCGGAAATATATGTACCCAAGTATTTTTTCGGATATCCTTATAACATTATGCGAAATGAGAAAGAAGAAATAATAGGTTTTAATGGTTCTGATATGGATGTAAATGAATCTTTTATATGTGATAAGTGTAATAATTTATTTAACATATCCTGTCAAATAAGTTTTAAAACAAGTAAAACAGAAATTGGAAATTTCGACGAAGATTTTACAATAAAAGTTGAATAAATAGCGGTAAATAGTAGATTTCAATTGTATTAAATAGTGTAGGAATTTGTTCCTACACTATTTTTTGTTTTAGGAGAACGTAAATGTTAAAAATAATAAGTTGTCCACATTGTGGATATCAATATTTACCAGGTGAGATTTTTAACCCAAAGTATTTTTTGGGACAGCCTCGTAATATTGTACGTAATGTACAAGGAGAAATTTTAGGTTTTGAAGGTATACAAATGTCTGATACAGAAACATTTGTTTGTGACCATTGTGGAAAGGACTTTAATGTTTCTGCCAAAATTTCTTTTAATTGTGATAACAAGGATATAACACAGATTAAACCTATAAATTTGTTTGAATAATGATAAACATATATGAAAAAATACCTTCTAAAGTACCTGGTATAACATCTTTATTTATTAATTTTGATTATAATGTTGATATTTTAAATATAATAAAAAGTTTTCCTTGTAAAAATTATTCTAAAAAAACGAAAGTATGGGAATTACCTATAACATATTTATCAGAGTTATTAGATAAGTTATGTATGTACGACGATATAAATTTAAAATTATATAATTTTAAATTGGAAGACGATAAAGTATATAAATTAAGTAAATACAAAACTAAACCTTACGAATATCAAAAAGAGGGTATAGAATATGGACTTAATCATAATAAGTGGTTACTTTTAGACGATCCAGGATTAGGTAAAACCTTACAACTTATTTATCTAGCACAGGAATTAAAAAAACGTGATAAAATAAAACATTGTCTTATAATTTGCGGTATAAATAGTTTGAAAACAAACTGGAAAAAAGAAATAGAAAAACATTCTTCTTTAAGTGCTACGATTTTAGGGGAATATACAACTAAAACCGGTAAAATACGTTATGGAGCAAATGCTAAAAAATTAGAACATCTAAAAAATGGTATAAATGAATTTTTTGTAATCGTTAATATAGAAGCAATAAGGGATAATAAGATAGTTAATGAAATACTAAAACAAAAAGACGAATATGAGATGATCGTAGTTGATGAAATTCATGTTTGTAAAAAAGATTCTTCTTCTCAAGGACATAATCTTTTAAAGTTAACAAAGGCAAAATATGTTGTAGGTGCTACCGGAACATTGATGTTAAACGAACCCTTAGATGTGTTTGTACCTTTTAAATTTGCAGGAATAGATAACTCTACGGCCACTAATTTTAAAAATTATTACTGTATATATGGTGGTAAATTTGGACATGATTTTCTTGGATATCATAATCTTGATGTTATAAAAAAACAGTTAGAATTATTTTCCCTACGACGTAAAAAAGATTTATTAAATTTACCGGAGAAAACAGTTATTCCGGAATATGTTGACATGAGTGATGAACAAGAAATCTTTTATGAACAAGTTAAGGAAGGAATAAAGGATTCTGTTGATAAAGTAAATTTAACATATTCTGCAGCATTTTCTATGATAATGCGTTTACGTCAAGCTACAGCTTGCCCTAATATATTAACTACTAACAATATTCCATCTGCAAAAATTGATAGGGCTTGTTCTTTATGTGAAGAAATAATAAATACCGGAAATAAAGTAGTTATATTTTCAACATTTAAAGATACCGTAAAGGTTTTACAAGAAAAATTAAGTAAATTTAACCCTTTAATAGGCACTGGGGACACCGAGGAAACTGATTTATCTAATTATATTGATATGTTTCAAGGTGACGAGGAACATAAAATATTCATAGGTACGTGGCAAAAATGTGGGACAGGTATAACGTTAAATAAAGCTTCGTATATGATATTTATTGATACCCCGTGGACGGACGGAGCTTTTAAACAAGCGTGTGATAGAATACATCGTATAGGAACTGAAAAACCTGTATTTATATATAATTTAATTACAACAAATACGGTAGACGAACAAGTGTTACAAATTTTAAATAATAAATGTGCTTTATCTGAATACCTGATAGACAATGAAATAAATAACGAAGCATTAAATATTTTACAAAAATATATAGAAGAATTAAGGTAGGATTAAAAATCCTACCTTTTTTCAACTTTGTTTAAAAGTTAGTTGATATTGTACAAAAAATATATTATAAATATAAGTGAAAGAAATGTGGACGTACTTTATTATACTAAAGTAATTGAAGTTTAAAGTTTTCATTTTAGTTGAAAATAATGTGTTCATATTATATACTATAATTAATAAATGATTAAATTCAAACATATCTACTTTATTGGTTTGTAGATAGTTGATGTTATCATAATAACAAACTATACTATGAGTAATAAGGAGTAGATTGAATTCGTGTTAGAAGAAAATAAAGAGATTTATGAAAATATTGCTAATGTTGTTATTCCTAATTGGCAACATATGGATAAAAATGATTTAGTTAGAACTGCCTGTGAAGTTAAAGATTATGAAAAAGACGGTTATGTAGCCGCTATTATGTTAAAATATTGGAGTAAATTAAATAACTATTACTATAAATGTAAATTAGTAACGACTCCGGAAGATATACATAGTTGGTTGGTAACCGCGGTTATGTATGCTATAAATAGACAACCTTGGAAAGATCCGAAAATGTCTGTATATGAAGATAAAAATGGTCCGGATAAAGTAATAAATAGGATAATTGAAAGTAAACGTTTAACATTTTATCAACAATTAAACAGATATAAACGTAAATTAAACAGTGCTATAATATCTTTAGATACCCTTACGGATGAATTTAAAGATATATTTATGCCTACATATACTGATGACTATTTATTTGAAATTAGTGAATTAGTTCTAAAATATTTTAATAAGCAAGAGTATATGACAGCATTTATTATTGATGGTATAATTTATGAGGACGTACTACGTAATGATTCATATGTAAAAAATATATCCTTACATTTAAGAAAATTAGATAATAAATTTTGTAATGATTTTGCAAAAAGATATAGTATACCTGTTGAAAAGGTTATAGAGGGAAGTAAGTATGTTGTAAATTTATCAACGAATAATATGAAACGTAAAATAGAATATAATATGATTAGATTAAAGGATATATTGAAAGAAGGTAAATAATTTGTTACTGGATTTATTGAGTAGTTCTAATATGGTAACATATAATTGTAAAATAGCACAATTATTTGGATTAAATACCGCAATATATTTATCTGAGTTAATGAGTATAAATGATAAAGCAATTAAAAAGAATAAACTTTCTGATAAATATTTTGAATTAAAAAGAGAATATATAACAGAAAGGACTACATTATCTGCTGAAGAACAAATTTCTATTGAAAAAAATCTTGTAAAATTAGGTGTTTTACAAAAAGTTGATGAAAGTAGTCTTATGTGTGTAAACATAGATACCTTATTATCAATAATGGGAACAACTGATAAGTCGCTTATTGATAATGTTAAAAAAGTTAGTAAAACTAAAAATAAAAGAACCTCTAAAAGTGAATGTACGAAGATTGCGCTAAAAGCATCAATAACTGTTACTAATAGTGAATTAAAACAGGCATATGAAAATTGGATAGATGCAGTATATGATAAACAAGGTTGGATGTCAAAAACCACTGTAGTTGTAGCTGAAAAAACAATTGACGAATTTGCAAATCATAACCTTGACATAGCCTTAAAAATATTGGAAATTGCTACTATAAACGGTTATAGAGATATTCAATGGGCTATTAGTAGCTATAATAAAAATTATAAATTTAGTTATAAACCTTTTACACATACCACGAAAGTAGTAACTAAAAATGAACAATTGTCAAGTGAGGTATTTTAATGATTTTATCTAGTGAATGTTTTTTATATGACAGTTGTAAAAAGTATGTGTCGCATAAATGTGATTTAACCGATAACACTTTTTGTATTAAGCTTTTTAAGCTCGATTATCTATATAAAGAATCTTTATTAACACCACAACAAAGAGAATATATAGCATTAAGAATAGATGCCGATGGAACGGATAGAGATAACTTTATTAAGTTAAAAGATATTGAAACAAATATAGAAGATTTTGTAAATAAAGGAAATTCGTTGTACATATATTCCGATATTTGTGGTAATGGAAAAACTGCTTGGTCAATAAGACTTATACAGGCTTATCTTAATAATATATGGTATAAATGTGATTTGAGTTGTAAAGCACTATTTATAAATGTACCTAAATTTCTTTTATCAATAAAAGATAATATTACAGAGACAAATGAATATGTACAACATATTAAGCATAATATAAACGATGCTGATATCGTTGTTTGGGACGAAATTGGTACGAAAAATGTTACAACCTTTGAACATGAACATTTATTAAGTTTGATAAATAATCGTATAGACAATAATAAATGTCAGATATTTACATCTAACTTAAGCCCTGAAGAATTACGTGAGAGTGTTGGAGAACGACTATATTCCAGAGTTGTAAATTTATCTACCGTTTTACAATTCAAAGGTTCGGATAAAAGAGGTATTCGTTAATGGTACAATTACAGATATTAAACAAAATATTAAAAGAAAAAGATTCTTCTATTATTTTATTTAACAACCTGACGGAAGATTTCTTTTCGGACTACCCTAATGAATATAATTATATTGTTAGACATCTTAATGAATACGGAAATATTCCTGACGAAGTATCTTTTTTAAACAAGTTTCCAGATTTTCAAATAGTATCAGTTACGGAATCTACACGATATTTATTGGATGAATTATATAACGATTATAATACAAGGTTCTTGGCAAAGACATTTAATCAAGTAAGATCTTTGTTAAATAGCGGTAAAACAGAAGAAGCTATGCGGGTATATACAAATGCTTACAAAGATGTAACAAAAGCTGTACATATGGATTCTGTTGACATACTGGAGGATACTTCGAGATACGATGATTATGTAGAAAAATGTAAGGATTTTACTAAATATTACATAAGAACTGGATTTAAAGAGTTAGATGATTTGATTGGTGGTTGGGATAAAGATGAAGAATTAGCTACAATTGCTGCACGTCCTGGTGTTGGTAAATCTTGGATATTATTAAAAATGGCTGAAGCGGCTGTTCAGCAAGGTTTAAAAGTTGGATTATATTCCGGTGAGATGAGTGAAAGAAAAGTCGGCTACAGATTTGACACTTTAAGTGGACATATATCCAATAAAAGTTTATTAAGAGGAAATATTAACGTAGAAGGACAATATAAAACCTTTATAGAAGGGTTAAAAGATAAATATAAGGGTTCATTGAAGGTAATAACCCCATCAATGATCAGTGGACCCGCAGGAGTAACAGCATTAAGAGCTTTTATAGAGAAAGAAAAATTAGATATATTATTTATCGATCAGCATTCTTTATTGGAAGATGATCGTAAAGCGCGTAATCCTGTAGAAAAAGCTGCAAACATTTCCCGGGACTTAAAAAACTTACAGGTAATGAAACATATTCCTATAATAGCTGTATCCCAACAAAATAGATCTGAATTTTCTAATAGTCCTAGTACTGCTAATATAGCACAAAGTGATAGAATATCCCAAGATAGTACCGTAGTAATATTTTTGGAACAGAAAGACGGAGTACTCACATTACATTTGAGTAAAGCAAGGGATTCTGTAAATGATAAACATTTAAAATATGCCTGTGATTTTGATAAAGGTATATTTCAATATATGCCGGAGGAATCAAAAGATTCACAAGCTTGTGAAGATTTAAAGAACGAATATGAAATAGATAACTCTGTAGAGGATGATGTCTTTTAATGGAATTGATTATTGGTAATCATATAATAGATACCCCTATAAATATTATTTTACAAACAATAAAAAATGAAATAATAAATGGTAAATTAAAAGATATTGAGGAAGAAACACACGATAATATTTCAATAACTTGTCCAAACCATTCTTTTGGTATGGAAAAACACCCTTCCTGTAATGTTTATTGTCGTAGGGATAATGAAAAAGTAGAATATGGTAAAGCACATTGTTTTACCTGTGGTTGGACAGCTTCTCTACCCGAGTTAGTTCGTAAATGTTTTGAGGAAGAGGAAGGTTTTGGAGAAGAGTGGCTACTAAATAGATTTGGTGTTCCTTATTCTTCTAATTATTTATGTTTACCAGAAATTATTTTAAATAATAAAAAGAAGAATAATTTTATGGACGAGCGTATATTAAATAAATATGCTTATTATCACCCTTATATGTGGAAAAGACGTTTAACTAAAGAAGTTGTGGATAAGTTTAAAATAGGGTATAATCAAAAAACAAATTGTATTACTTTTCCTGTTTGGGATATAAATAATAATCTTGTTATGATTACAAGCAGAAATGTTGACAGTAAGATTTTTAATATACCTGCAAACACGGATAAACCAGTATACTTATTAAATTATATAATTAAAGAAAATATAAATACAGTTTATGTTGTTGAAAGTCAGATAAATGCTTTGACACTATGGTCTTGGGGATATCCTGCGATTGGACTTTTCGGTACCGGTTCAAGACAACAATATGATATATTAAATAAATGTCCTGTTAGAAATTATATTCTTTGTTTTGATTCTGATGCAGCAGGGTATAAAGGTACAGATAGATTTATAAATAATATACGAAAAGATGTTTTCGTATCTATTAAGAAAATTCCTCCCTCAAAAGACGTTAATGATTTAACAAAAGAAGAATTTGATAAACTTGATACTATTTAGTTGATTATTTTAAACAAAATGTTTATAATATAAGTATAATTTTAAAAGGAGTAGACAAATGGCAAGAATTAATTATGAACAGTTAAATGAAATGTCTTCAGGAAATAATAACGAAATGATGCGTTATTTTTCATTGAAAGACGATGGAGATGAAGCTATTGTCAGGATAATGCATGATAGTTGTGCGGATTTTGATATAGTAACAGCCCATAAGGTAAACGTTGGTGGTAGATATCGCAATGTAAATTGTCTTAGGGAGATTGGGCGTCCTATTGAAGATTGTCCCTTCTGTGCTGCCAAGATTAATACTTCACAGGTATTTTATGTACACCTTATTCAGTATGTTAAAGATGAAACAGGTAAGGTTACTCCTACACCGGTACTTTGGAGTAGAAGTGCCCGTCAAATGAGTCAGAAGTTAAACTCTCTTATAGAAGAGTATGGACCTTTGTCTGATTGTATTTTTAAAATCAGAAGAAATGGTAAGGCTGGGGATATGCATACAACATATGAAATATTGTATGGTAACCCTAATGTTTATCGTGAAGATATATATCCAAAGGTACCAAATGCGTTTGAAGGGTATGAAGTAGTTGGGAAACAGGTTCTCAATAAGAACGCTGAGGAAATGCAGTATTTTCTGGAAAATAATCAATTTCCTGAAAGAAAACAGAAAAATACAAATTCTTTAGATGAAATTGTGGACGATACTCCGGACACAGTTCCTACACAACCTCCTGTGTATAATACTTCTTCCACAGCACATGCCCCTGTAGGAGTTACACCTAATACCAATACAACTTCGGCTCCACAGAGACCTGTTAGGTATTATTAATGAAATCTTTGTGGGGAGAGGAGTTTACAGTTGAAAAAACTCCTGAAAAAGCCAAGAAGATAATAAACAAACTGGATAATAAAAATATTTCTGAAATAAAAAAGATACCGAAGTCTAAAAATTCTTCGGTATCTTTAACTGAACGTTTATCATTAATAAAATCCGAAGTATTAAGAATATTAGGAGTATATAAAGAAAATACAAAAGTAATATACACAAGAGAAGATTTACATAAATATATTGATAAATGTATCTCTAACGGTGTAATAGCAATAGATACTGAGACAAATAATAGTTTGCAACCTGTTAGCTGTAAGATTATGGGTGGATGTATTTATACACCGGGTGAGAAGAATATTTATATTCCAATAAATCATATTGACCCTGTGACAAAGGAAAGATTAACAAATCAATGCACAGAACAAGATTTAAAGGAAGAATTTTCTCGTTTAACTAATACTCATATAATTATGCATCATGGTAAATTTGATTATGAAGTTATTAAATGTACTTGTGATATAGCGTTAAGTATATATTGGGATACTATGATTGCCGCTCGTTTATTAAATGAAAATGAAAAAGCTTCTTTGAAGGAACAGTACATAACAAAAATAGATCCTTCTATTGAAAAATATTCAATTGAACACTTATTTAAAGATGTTGAGTATGCAGTAGTTGATCCTGAATTATTCGCTTTATATGCTGCGACAGATGCTTTTATGACATATAAATTGTACGAATGGCAAGTATCTAAAATGAATTTACCTGAAAATTCAAAAATTAAAAATTTATTTTTTAATATAGAAATGCCTATTGTAACAATATCGGCTGAAATGGAATTAGAGGGTATGAGTATTGATATTCCATATTCTGAACGGTTAAGTAATAAATATCATAAGTTAGTTGATGAAGTACAGAATAAGATCGATATTGAATTACATAACTTATCTAATACGATATCTAAATGGAGAAAAACAGAAGAAGCTAATTTTCATCCTAAAAGTAAAAAACCTAATAAGAACGGTGAATATACTTATCAAAAATCGAAAAATGAACAATTAAGTGATCCTCCGGAATTAACAAGCCCAACACAGTTTGCTATATTGTTATATGATATATTAAAATGTCCGGTAGTTGATAAAAAATCTCCCCGTGGTACTGGTGAAGATATAATTAAAAAACTTGATTATCCTATATGTAAGTTAATTTTGGAATTAAGAGGCTTACAAAAACTTATAGGAACATATATAGATAAATTACCGGAGTGTATAGATAGTAAAGATAATAGGTTACACGCAAGTTTTAATCAATTAGGTACAGACACAGGTAGATTTAGTAGCTCAGACCCTAACCTACAAAATATACCTTCGAAAAGTAAAAATATTAGATTGATGTTTTGTGCAAAAGAAGGTTATCGTATTATCGGTGCAGACTATTCAGCACAAGAACCGAGACTGACAGCTTTTTATTCAAATGACCCTGAAATGATAAAGGCCTATGATGAAAATAAAGACTTGTATGCAGTTATTGCGTCCTTATCTTTTGACCAACCATATGAAGATTGTTTGGAATTTTATCCTGCAGGTACCGAAATAGAGTTTGAAGGTAAAAAAGTTATTTGTGGTAATAAAACACACTTAAACCCTGAAGGTAAACATAGAAGGACACTCGCAAAAAGCATTTTGCTCGGTTTGCTATATGGAAGAGGGGCTAAATCAGTTGGTGAACAAATAGGTAAAACAAAAGAAGAAGCTCAAGAAATAATTGATAAATTTTTTAAGTCATTTCCAAGTGTTAAAATATGGATTGATAAAACAATGGAAAATGCTCGTAAGTATGGTTATGTAGAAGATATAGTAGGTAGAAGAAGACGTTTACCGGATATCTTATTACCACAATTTACTGTAACAGATTTATCAATTAAATCAGTTAATAATCCAATATTAGGTAGTAAAGGACTTTATTCAAATAAAGTAAACCCTAAAGTTGATAAATATCTTAAAGAATTAAAGGAAGCAAAAGGTTTACAACAGGTAAATAAGATAAAAGAATCAGCCAAGTTAGATAATATCGAAGTAAAAAACAATGGTGGATTCATAAGTCAAGCTGAAAGACAGGCCGTTAATAGTCGTGTACAAGGTGGGGCGGCAACATTAACGAAATTAGCACTTATACAAATTTATAATGATAAAAGATTAAGAGATATAGGGGCTAATTTGATAAATACTGTGCATGATGAAATTCTTATGGAAGTACCTAAAGAATATGTTGAAGAAGGACAGCAATATTTAGCGGAAGATATGATAAATTCAGCGAAAGATGTTGTAAGCACAGTTCCTATGAAGGTTGATACATATTGTGTTAAAAACTGGTATTTTGATGAAGAAACAGCGGTTATTGAAAAAGAATTTAAAGAAATATTGGAAAATAGTTGTAATGACAAGCTTAAAGCATTTACAATATTAAAAGAAAAATACACAGAATTTACAGATGAACAATTAAATTCTATGTTAGAAAATTATTTAAAGGATTGAGAAGGTTAAGATGAATAATTTAATTAGTGTAACCAAACATGTTGATTTTGAAGCTGCTCATGTCCTACCGGAAGGATATAACGGTAAGTGTGTTAATTTACACGGACATACCTATAAAGCTTATGTCACATTAACAGGTCCACGTAACGAAAAAGAGTTTGGAATGGTAGTTGATTTTAAGAAACTTAAGCAAGCCATGAATGAAGTATTACCTGATCATAAGTTCTTATGTTATGTTGGTGATCAGAAGAATTTGGATTATAAAGCTGTAGCTGAAAAATATGATAACAATGTTATGATATTTGAAGAACCCACAACAGCAGAACATATGGTGGGTATATTTGCAAAGCTTATTGAAGATTATCTACATTTTGAATTAAATGTTTCAGACAACGTACAGTTGACAAAAATGGTTTTATACGAAACTGCTGACTCGTATGCTACATTTGAGAAAGAATATAAAGAGGTAAGATAATAATGATTCCTGTTGCTGAAATATTTGGACCCACTATACAGGGAGAAGGACCTCACGTAGGTATAAAAACACTTTTTGTAAGAGTTGTCGGATGCAACTTTAATTGTGAATGGTGTGACTCCAAATTTGCTTGGAAATTTGATAAAAATAGTAAACAATATACTCCTGAGGAACTGGCAAATATTTTAATTGATAAATGTAAACAGACAAATACATCAAATGTTGTATTAACAGGTGGTAACCCTTGTTTATATGATTTTGAAACTGTGTTGGAGATGTTATTTGAAAATTACATAACTGTTGACGTAGAAACACAAGGTACACCATTACCACAGTGGTTGTTGGATTGTGATAAAGTAGTAATAAGTCCAAAAGCCCCTTCAAGTAAACAACCTGATGTTTATGATAATGTAAAAACATTTTTAGAAAGAATTGATAGTGATACTAATGTTTGTATAAAAATACCTGTTTTTGATGAAGAGGATTTTAAATTTGCTGAAAGATATTATAATCTTGTTGATGAGTATCGCAAAAAAGGTTTAAATATTGAAATATATTTGAGTGTGGGTAACGACAATGTTACCGAAAGTGGAGATATTTCAAATCGTATTTTAAATAATTATCATAAACTTATTGATAGGGTTATGAATTCTGATATGAAACGTGTATTTATACTTCCTCAGGTACATACTTTAGTGTGGGGAAATAAACAAGGAGTTTAATATATGGAAAATAAAGGTAAATTTGATTTTAAAGCCGTTGAAAAAGCCACTCGTGATTTACTCATTGCGGTAGGTGAAGATCCTGATAGGGAAGGCCTTAAAGATACACCACATAGGGTAGCTGGATATTGGAAAGAATTGTTAGAGTATAACAATATTTCTAATAAAGAAATTGCTGAAAGATTTAGTAAGAAATTTGAAGTTGGATATAACCCTATGGTTATGGAATATATTGATGACATTTATAGTCATTGTGAGCATCATTTAGCTTTAATGTTTGATGGTAATGTAACGGTAGGATATCTTCCTGTTAAGGACAAGGATGGCACATATAAAGTTCTTGGGTTAAGTAAAATAAACAGAATTGTCGATGCTTGTTCTAAACGTTTACAATTACAGGAAAAGTTAGCCGCAGATATTGCTGAGTGTATTTCATTATGTACAGGTTCTGATAGCGTTTATGTTAATATAAATATGAAACACGGTTGTGTTAGTGCTAGAGGAGCTAAAAGTCGTGGGTTTACTAATGTTACATATATGACTCCTTCATTAAGGGCTAATACAGAGGTTCGTAAAGAATTTCAGAATAAAGCTATGGAATTGCAGTTAAGAAAAAGTAACTAAAAATAATTTAAAAATCTCCCTTGTTTAGTTGAATTACAAGGGAGATTATATTATACTTATATATGTAAATGAAAGTATACTGATGTTTAAAAATAACGTGTGTACGCACGATAATATAATTAATAACGAAAAGAGGTGTTAGTATGTCTAAATTTGCACATACACAAGGTATAACAAAGGTTAATTTCACTAAAACTGTAACAGTATTTTGTCCTCTGGGTAATGATTATTATACAGCACATGTTACTGTAGAATTTACTCCGGATTGTGTCATGATGGATTATCTTGATATGGAGAAATTTTTTAAGGAAAAAATACAAGGTAATAAACTTATCATTGAGGACGTTGTGGATAATGTGTATAAGCATATTAAGGAAGAATATGCTCCATCGTATCTTAAAGTTACAGTATTTGCTGAAAATGCCACACATTTCCCAGTAACAGTAGAAAAGGAATAAATCTTAATTGTTGTAGACTTCTACCCAACATTAAAAAATAAGGAGTAAACTATGATAAACTTTTTAAAACGTGAATTTTGTATGGATAATAAAAATATAAGTCCATTACAAAATATTTTGACCACTATATTTATATCCGCATTACTTATTTCCAATGTTATATCTTCAAGAATATTTAATTTCTTTGGATTTAGTATGACAGGTGCTATTATTATATTTCCTATAACATATATATTATCAGATGTATTTTCCGAAGTATATGGATATCAGTGGAGTAGAAGAACTTGCTATATGGCATTTTTAACAAATCTTATAATGGTATTTATATTTGCTGTTGTAGATATTTTACCTGCTGGGAATAGTGAATATTATAAATTAGTAGCTTCTTCTTTTAAGCTTATATTAAACGGTAGTTTTGCTTGTAGTGTCGCTTCTATAGTAGCATATGTTTTTGGGGATTTTGCAAATGATGTTATTTTTGCAAAGATGAAAGCTAAACACAATGAGATTACTGATCATAAAGGTTTTGGAACAAGAGCTATACTTTCAAGTTTTGTAGGTGAAATAGTAGATAGTTGTATTTACTTACCTCTCGCATTTTTAGTTTTAAACCCAATAATGACCATAAAAGAAGTAGTTATAATGATTTGTTTACAGGTAATTTTGAAAACGGGTTATGAAGCCTTAGTATTACCTTTAACAACGTTGGTTGCACATAAATGTAGTGACTATGAAATTAAACATAAGATTGCAGGAGTTTAATATATGAGTGAAGTTTTAAAAATTCCAAAGGGTAAAGTATTGTTGTATAGTGGTGGAATGGATAGTTGGTTGATTGACCATTTAATACATCCCGATGTATTACTTTTTATTAGGATTCATACAAAGAATAACGAGATGGAATACAATAAGTTACTGGAATTACTTAACAGAGGAAAAGTAAAAGCTAATAAATTAGAAGTACTTGACTACGATTTAAGTAACTTTGAAAGACCAACACAGAATTATTTTCTTCCTTTGCGTAACTTACATTTTGTAACATTAGCAGCACATTATGGTGATGAAATATATCTGGGAGCTACCGGAAGTAGTACCCATTTTGATAAAAATGATACATTTGCGGAGAAGGCAGCCGATGTAATTTCTTATCTTTTAAGTGAAAGCCACGAAGGTCCTATTACTATTAAATTACCTTTTAAGGATACTACTAAAACAGAGTTACTTAAAATGTTTATTGACAATGGTGGGGATATTGAAGAAGCTTATAATTCAACAGTAAGTTGTTATACACCGGTAAATGGTAAACCTTGTATGTCATGTACTTCTTGTATGAGTAAATTTGCTGCTTTTTATAATAATGGATATAAATTTAGTGATGACGATATTTCGCGTTTTATGGAATATGTGAAGAATAATTATGAGGTACAGAAACCTGATGTTATCAAAATATATGAAAGTCTCAAATCAAGTCGCAGTTGATTTCGATGGAACACTAACCCTTGATGGTGAGCATTTAAATTGTAAAGCCTATAAATACATAAATAAGATAAATTCTTTAGGGATAAAATTAGTTTTATGGACTTGTAGGTGTGATGATAGATATATTTATGCCAAAGATAAAGTGTCTGAATGGGGATTACCCATTCAGACAGAATTACCCGATAATCCTCGTAAGATTTCTTGTCTATACTATATAGATGATAGAAGTGTACCTGGGGGTAGAATAAACTGGTATAAAACATATAGGTATATAAAAAAGGAATACAAGAAATTGTTGAAAGGAGAATATTAATTGCCATTTACTTTGTATGCAGCGGGTAGTGTTAGTAAAGAGAGTACTGACATTAAACGCAAGATAGGTTATCCACAACTACTTAGCCAATATTTGGAAAAGAAAAATATAATTGATTGGGTAGAGTATTTAAAATCTCATCCTGAATGTAAGTGTAAACTATTTATTGATAGTGGAGCATTTACAGCACATACCAAGGGTGTAGATATACCTGTAGACGATTATATAGATTTTGTTAATTCTATTGATGAGCAAGTACATATATTTGCACAAATGGATAAGATTGCAGGTATTCGTGGACAAGAAGTAACAATCCAACAGCAGTTAGATGCACCGAGACAAAGTTGGGAAAACTATCTTTATATGAAAGATAGAGTTAAATCAAGGGATAAATTACTTCCAGTTTTCCACCAAGGGGAAGATTTTAAGTGGTTGGAAAATATGTTGGAGTATAGACATGAAGATGGGACACATATCAAATATATAGGAATATCCCCTAATAAATCTTTGTCTTCAAAAACTTGGAAAACATGGTTGGAAAAGGTATTTAAGACTATAAATGAAAGTTCTAACCCTAAAGTTTGTACTCATGCCTTTGGTATTGGAGCTTTAGGTGTATTGGAACAATTTCCTTTTACATCTGCTGACTCTACTACGTGGTTAAAATTATCAAGTTTTGGTAGCATTACTGTAAAAGGTAAAACTGTTTGTGTGTCTCGTCGTAAAGAAACACAACCTGAGTATATATTAAACAGGTCTACAGCTGTTATTGAAGATGTAAAAAAGATATGTGCTGAAATAGGTATAACGTTGGAAGATTTGATGGATGAAAACGATACAAAAGCTCGTATAAACAGAGAATGTTTTAATTTAATGTCCTTAAAGGAATGGGCAGATAATTATACCTTTAAGGGTAATAAAATGTTCAAAAAAGAATTATTTTAGGAGATAACTGGATGATTATTAGAATTGAAAAATTACAGGCCGCGTGTAAGAACATATTAGCAGCAGTAGATAATAATGCACTTTCTGCTATTACGGAAACGTTGGAGTTAGTTACAAAAGATAATTTTCTTTACATTAATGTAACTAACAGGGAATATTTTGCACAGGTGAAGATTGATATCGGGGAAAATGTTGAATTTCATGCTACTGTAAATGCTACCTTGTTTTTAAGACTTATTTCCCAGATTACTACGGACACCGTTGAATTGTCTTTAAACGATAATCATATAATCATTAAGGCAAATGGTACGTATAAGTTGCCTTTGATATTTGATGGGGATAAACTTCTTGTGCTCCCTCATATACACATTGATAATGTTACTAATGAGTTCGAAATAGACACTGAGATACTTAAAAGTATTTTGCAGTATAATAGTAAGCAGTTAACAACGGGTACAATTGCTCGTCCTGTTCAGAGACTTTATTATGTAGATAATATGGGTGCTATTACATTTACGAATGGTGCTTGTGTAAATTCGTTTACTTTACCTGCTGATATAAAGTTATTGTTTAACGATAGACTTGTTAAGTTGTTTAAGTTGTTTGATACCCCTAAAGTTAAGTTTACATTAGGTTATGATGCAATAAGTGATGAGATTATACAAACAAAAGTACGCTTTACAACTGATACAATTACCCTTACAGCTATTTTGTCTTGTGATGATAGCTTACTTGCTTCAGTACCTGTAAATGCTATTAGAGGAAGAAGTAACTCGGAATATCCGTATTCCATAAATATAAACAAGGATTATATTTTACAAACGATAAATAGATTATTGTTGTTTAATACCGTTAACGGTGGTAAAGAAATCGTTAAACCTTATAGTACTTTCGAATTTAATAAAGATAGTGTAACTATATATGATGTAAATAAGGAAAACAAAGAAGTTATAAATTATAACAACACAATAATTAATTGTGAAGAACCTTATGTTGCAATTTTTGATCTTACTGAGCTAAAGACAACCTTGGAAAATTGTGTAGAACCTTACCTTACTATAAATTTTGGGGACCATACTTCAATTGTGATTAGTAGAGGCCATATTTCAAACCTTATTCCAGAGTGTGATAGTGACTAATGTCTGTTAATTATGGTAAAGCTTTTGAAAGTAAATTTAAGGAGGACTTTCTTAAGTTACCAAATGCCACTATTGATAGATTATATGATGTAACTTATGGATATAAGAATATAAAACAGATATCTGACTATATAGGATACTGTTATCCTAATATTTTTTATTTAGAATGTAAAAGTCACAAAGGTGCCTCCTTACCTTTGTGTAATATTACACAGTATGATAATCTTGTTACAAAAGTAGGTATAAAAGGTGTACGCAGTGGTGTAATATTATGGTTATACGAAAAGGATAAAGTTTTTTATATTCCTACAAAAACCTTAATTAAATTAAAAGATGAAGGTGAAAAGTCTGTAGGTTTACGTCATATTAATAAATATGAAATATTTGAATTACCCTCTATTAAAAAGAGGATATTCATGGATACTAACTATTCTTTATTAACAAAATTGAAAGAAGGTTATTAATTGGAAGATACTTTTATAAATAAAATTGATACAGAAGAAAAAATTAACACAATTTTTGATAATACAGATAAAAACACTAACTACTTTACCCAAATTTCTGATAAAGTAGTTACTGCATATACAAATGATTTAGACGCTCTTATGAATAAAATAAGAGAAGATACTATTGATAATACCCCTTCCGATGAAATACTTGAGAAATATGTTTTAGAATTAAGTAACCTATTATATTTCTTAGGTACCCGATTAGAGACTGTAGGTATTAAAGACGATATAACAAGGATGTCTGCAAAAGAAGTTTATAATAATACTTATACGGATAATCTTGATGTGGCTCCTGGAGGAAAGAAACCAACCGTTGCAGAACTTAATGTTATGTCAGAAAATGCAAGTAGATACGAAACAGTGGTTAATTCTATATATTCAAGAGTTTATAGACAGATAAAGTTTAAAATTGATGGGGCATATGAAATGTTAGCCAGTTTAAGAAAAATTGTTAGTAAGCGTATGCAAGAAAATCAATTGTCTTACACAAGAAATAGTGGTTCCGTTGTTATTGGAAGTGAGGAATTTTAATGGCAAAAACAGATGAAGTTTTAAGTTTAAATGATATATTTAAAGAAGTAACAAAGAAGTATGGACAGGATGTAATGTCTATAGGTGTTGAAGATTTAACACAATATGGAACATTATCATTAGGTTCACCTGGATTTGATTTTTGTTTATATAACTGTTTCCCGGAAAGACGTTGTGTAGAATTTAGTGGGGCAGAAGGTTCCGGTAAGACAACAACAGCTTATCTTGTAGCTGCTTCATATATACGAAAAGAATTACAAAGAAACCCTACTGACCCAAGAGGTATACTTTTTGTAGATCTTGAATGTGGTGCAGATCCTACTTGGGCTCTTAAGATGGGTTACGACATGAATAGTGATAAGGTAAAGACATTAAGATTTACAGGTATAGATATGTGTGCTGAGAACATATTTGATGTAATACTTAAAGCTATTCGTAGTGGACAAATAGGTCTTGTAATATTGGATTCATTAAATATGTTAGTACCCCAACAGGTCTTTGGTGAATCTTTAGAAAAGAAAGATATGGGCGGTATTGCTAAACCCCTTGGAGATTTTGCTAGAAGAGTTAAGGGAATGTTAGTTAAATATAATTGTACCCTTATAGGTATAAATCAGTTACGAGAGAATATAAGTGGTTATGGTAATCCTCTTAAGACTTCTGGTGGTAGAGGTTGGAAACATGCCTGTGATGTTAGAATGATGTTTAAAAAGTCTTCCTTTATTGATGAAGATGGAAATGTTCTAACAAGTAGTGCTGAATCTCCTGCCGGATATATAATGGAAGCCGCGGTATTAAAAACTAAAGTTTGTAAATGGGACAGAAAACTTGGTAGAATGTACATAAATTATGACCGTGGTGTTGATATAATGCAAGATACTATTGAAGTTGCAACCTATTTTGGACTTATAGATAATAGTGTACAAGGTAGTTTTAAGATACTTGACCCTGATACAGGTGAAGTTATGTTAGATAATGAAGGTAATGAAGTAAAAATAAGAGGAAAGAAAAATATTAAACCTTATTTTGAAGAACATACTGATATATGGAAACGACTTTATGACAAAGTATATGAAAAACTTTCTCAGAAGATGGACCCTTCTATTGTTTCTTTCGAACATATGTTAGGAATTGATGTTGAGGAATCTTTTAATGTTAATTTAGAAGAGGAAAACAGGGATGACTAAAAATAAAGAAAGTACTCGATATTTTTCAACAAAACACGAAGAAAGTATTTGTAAAGCTCTTGGGGGTAAACGTACCCCCAATTCCGGAGCTGGAAATTTTAAAAAAGGGGACATTATTGTAGATAATGCGGACATGTTAGTAGAAGCTAAATGTTCGATGTCTCCAAAAACATCTTTTTCTGTAAAAAGGGAATGGATAGAAAAAAATAAAAAAGAAGCCTTTCTAACTAGACATTCCAATAGTTGTTTATGTTTTAATTTTGAACCTGAGGGTGACAATTATTACATAGTAGATGAGAAGCTCATGAAATATCTTATCAAGTGTTTAAGTAAGTACGATTAGTTGATATTTTTAATTACTTAATATATAATAATATTAAAATAAATTTTGGAGGACGATATATATGACACGTTCAGAAATTCTAAAAATGGATGATAACAAGTTGGATAAAATCATCAAAATTCAGGGTACACGTTTCGATAGAAAACGTAAGGTTAGTAATTCTACTATAAATCGTATGCGTAATATGTATGCAAAGGGTAAGTCAATTTCAGAAATTTCGGCTGTAGTAGGTGTCCCTTATAAAACTGTTAAGTATAACGTAGACGATGAATGGAGAACTAATTATAATGCTACACGTAGTGGTAAGCATACAGGAACTACAAATATCACAAAAGAAGATAGAATTTTATACAAAAGATCCATAGTTGATACACGTAAGATGAGAGTGTTTGCATAAGGGGATTATATGATTAATCAAGTTTTAACTGAAGACGAAATACTTTTAAATAAAACTAATTTTCTTGGGTTATTGAATAATATAACCCGAGAGGGAGCCGATATAGAAAAATTAACAAGGCAACTTGAAAAAAGTGATTTTTTCTACGCTCCCGCCTCCACAAAATATCATGGTTCATATCCTGGAGGACTTTGTGACCATTGTTTATGTGTATATCATAATTTAGTTAGTTTAGTAAAGAATAAACATATGGAAGATGTTATTCCTGAAGAAAGTCTAATAATAACGGCATTACTTCATGATATGGATAAAATGAATAAGTATACTACATATGAAAAAAATGTTCCTCCTGATGATAATAACCCAAAGTGGCACAAGGAAGAATGTTATAAATTACGAGATGATAAGATATTAGTATACGGAAATCATGAAGAAAATTCTGAATATATAGTTCGTCAATTTATACCTTTAACCCGTGAAGAAAGTGTAGCTATATTACATCATATGGGTGGAATGTCCTTCGACAGTTCCCAACAGAATATAGGGGATATTTTCGAAAATTATTCTTTAGCTTTATTACTATGGATATCAGATATGTTAAGCACATATATTGAAAAAGCATAATGAATAAGATAGTAGAAGACCAATTAAAAAAGGTGAAAATATGTAAATTACCGGGGTATGATGAAAATACCTTGGAATTATATATTCCTAAACAATCTTTAAATATCCAATGTAGTGTAGAGGAGAATCATTGTTATATTTTACAATTGGAAAGGTATATAATCGATCCTCCACCTAATTTCATTTTACATAGTAATTGGAATAAAGGAATATCTCCAAAACATGAAATAGTAAAAGCTGAAATTTCAAAAATTATGGGTAAAATGATAAAAATTAATAGTGTTGGATATGATATGAAAAATAATATAGACACAAACGATTTATGGGAAGGATGGGTACCTTTAAAAGGTATTAAAGTACTTAAAGAAATATGAAAAATGAAAAGTTTATGCGAATAGCAATAAAAGAAGCCGAGAAGGGTATACGTAATGGACACGGAGGACCTTTTGGAGCTGTAATCGTTAAAAACGATAAAGTAATTGCAAAAGGACATAATCATGTTGTAATAAATAACGACCCTACTTGTCATGGAGAAATTGATGTTATACGAAAAGCTTGTAAAAAGCTGGGAACATTCGATCTAACAGGTTGTGAAATTTACACCACTGGTCGACCGTGTCCAATGTGTCAAGCAGCTATAATGTGGGCAAATATAGAAAAAATATATTATGGATGTAACACAACAGATACTGAAATAATAGGTTTTAGGGACAAAGAATTTGAAGAAACTATTCCTATTCGTAAGGAAGAGATGAGTGAAGAATTACTTCGTGATGAATGTTTAAAGTTATATGAAGAATATAGAAATATAACAAATAAAACCAGTTATTAGTTGATAATAACTGGTTTTTATTATATAATTAAAATATGAAATACTTATGAAAAGAGGATAAGAATTAATGGCACAAAGTTGGGCTGTCAAATATAGACCACAAAAATTTGAAGACATGTGTGGACAAAGTTCCGTTATTAAGATATTAACAAAACAAATAGAAACAAATAACATAAAAAATGCTTATTTATTTGCGGGTTCCTCTGGTTGTGGTAAGACAACTGCTGCACGTATATTTGCAAAGATGATAAATAAAGGTGTTGGAGAACCTATTGAAATTGACGGTGCTTCCAATAATGGTGTTGATAATGTAAAAACCATTATAAAAGGTGCCCAGGAACGTTCTATCGATAGTTTATATAAGATATATATAATAGATGAATGCCATGCCATCACCAATCAAGGATGGCAAGCTTTTCTTAAAGCTATTGAGGAACCTCCGATGTATACTATATTTATGTTTTGTACTACAGACCCACAAAAGATTCCCGCTACCATACTTAACAGGGTTCAGAGATTTAACATAACACGTATTAGTACCCAACAAATAATTGATAGACTTAAATACATTTGCAAGCAAGAAAATATGATAAATTATGATGAAGCCTGTGAATATATCGCCAAGATATGTGATGGAGGTATGCGAGACAGTATAGCTACTCTTGAAAAATGTGCTGGTTATTCTAATGATTTACAGATAAATAATGTTTTGGAAGCTCTTGGAAATTATTCTTATGAGTCTTTCTTTAATATACTAAATTCGATGATAGATGGTAATGAGGGTAATGTCATACAAAATATCGAATACTATTATAATAACGGTAACGATCTAAAATTATTTGTTGATAAATTCTTTTCATTTGTATTAGATATTGATAAGTATATTCTTTTTAATAATATGGAATTAACAACATTACCAAGTTCAATGGAAGAAGATGTTAAAAAATGTATAGCATTCGATAACCCGGGTTCTTACTATAATTACATATTAGATAAATTGCTATTACTTAAACAAAATATAAAAAATGATAACACCTTAAAAAATACTATAATTGTTGTATTTTTACAGATGACGAGGTGTCAGTAATGAATATAGTTAATCAAGATAGAATACTTGATTATATAAATAGTAAATCTATAGATACTTTACCTAAAACTATATTGCTTGAAGGTAAAAGTGGTAGCGGTAGACATACTATTGCTAAATATATTGCGGATAAATTTAACCTAATAATTAATGATATTTCGGAATGTATCACATTAGATACTATCAATGAAGCTTATTTAAAAATTGAACCTTATTTATATATAATTGATTGTAATAAGCTGTCAAATAAAAATGAAAATACATTATTAAAATTTCTTGAGGAACCTTTAAAAAACTCTTTTATAGTACTTATTACAGAGAATAAGTACTCTTTAATAAATACTATTGTAAATCGTTGTTTTTTAATAACTATGAAGCCTTATTCAAAAGAATGCCTTAAATCATTTATAACGAATACAGAATATACAGATGAAATATTAGGAATATGTGAAACACCCGGTGATGTTATTACATTACAAAATTATGATATAAGCGCTTTGTTTGATTTTTGTATAAAGATATTTGATAAGATACACATAGCATCCTACGCGAATACATTAAGTATTTCAGATAAGATTGCTTTTAAGTCCGAAAAAGATAAATATGATGTTAATATATTTTGGAGAATACTTTTAAAGGTTTCTTATGTAAGAGTTGTGAATAATCTACCTAATAGCATTAAACAATATGAATTAACAAATAAATTTTTTAATCGATTAGTTATACGTAATATAGATAAAAAATATTTGTTAGAACAATATCTAATTAACTTAAAACAAATGGTGTAATATGATTGATATAACAAAAATAAAAGAACAAATTGAAACAGGTAACGTTTTAAATACATTTATTATATTTAAGTGTGATAACACCTTTTTGGCAAAGCAGTACTATACAGCTATTTCTCATTGTTTAAATAAACGTATACAATATATAGAATCTTTAGATTCTTATTTTAATAAAAGTAAAAATTTATTTGGAGATACAAATTCAGAAGATTACCTAAGTGTTTTTTATACCGATAACTTACAGTTATATAGTAAAGATTTAATTGGTAGAAAATATTTGATAATAATTTCTAAAAAAGTTGATAAGGATACTGAGAACATCTATAATGATTATATAGTAAATGTTCCAGAAATAGAAAATTGGCATATAAAAGATTATGTTTACTCAGTATTACCTGGAATTGATAGAAAATATTTAGATTGGTTGATTGATAATTGTAATAATGATATAAATCGAATACAGAATGAAATTGATAAAATAATCTGTTTCGATGAAATACAACGTCAAACAATTTTTGAGGATATGTTATCCGACAATGCTTTTTCAGACATAACAAATAAAAGTATATTTGATTTTACAAATGCTATACAAAAAAGAGATATAAATACTTTAAAAAGTATTTATGATGATATAAACGTTATGGATGTAGAGGACCTTGGTGTTGTAACTATATTATATAAGAATTTTATAAAGTTGTTAAAAGTATGGGGGTCTAAAAATCCTACTCCCGAAAATACTGGATTAAGTTCAAAACAGATATACGCAATACAAAAAACTAATAAGGTATGGACATTAAAACAACTTATAAATATAATTAAATTTTTAACAAATATAGACTATCAATTAAAAACAGGTTTATTAAGTAATATAAATATAAGAGATTATATTGTAATGAAATTAATGTTTGGAGTTTAAAATGAATAAAATTCTTATATATACAGATAATCATTTTTGTGCTACAAGTTCCATTGTTAGAGGAAGAGGTAATAAATATACTTTAAGACTTGAAAACCAGATAAAGACGATGGAATGGTTAGTAGATAAGGCACAAGAAAATGATTGTGTTGCAATGTTTTGTTGTGGAGACTTCTTTGATAGAGCCGACTTGAACGCAGAAGAATTGAGTGCTTTAAGTGAAATTGATTTAAAAGGTATACCTAATTATTTTCTTGTAGGTAATCACGAAATTGGAAGAAGTGATTGTAGTTTTTCCACCACGGCAACATTTTTACAGAATGATGTATGTGAAATACTTTCACAACCAACTATTATAGGTTGGGGCAGCACTTTGATTTACATATTGCCTTATATATTAGAAAATGATAAAAAATCTGTTATGGCTTATTTTAAAGATATTGAAGCACCAAATTATAAATATAAGATATTACTTTCACATAATGACATTAAAGGGGTACAATTGGGAAAGTATGTTACGGAAACTGGATTTACAAAGGAAGAACTTAATGATAATTTCGATTTAGTTATAAATGGACATCTACATAATCAATCGTGGGTAACTGAAAAAGTTCTTAACCTTGGAAATATAACAGGGCAGAATTTTAGTGAAGATGGGTTTAAATATAAACATCAAGCAATACTATTAGATGTAGATACTTTACAATATGAATTAATAACTAATCCTTATGCACTTAATTTCTATAAGATTGATTGGTCAGATGACCCTGGTATTGATGTTATAAACGAAACTTCAATGAAGATGTCAAATGCTGTATTATCGTTAAAGATATCTGAAAAAGACTCTGATTACTTGAAATATAGATTTGACCCTACTAATCATGATAAACATATGGAAGAAATTCATTGTCCTAAAAGTAATAACATTTTATGTAGCAGAATAATTGTTGACCATCAAACCTCACAAACTAAAGAGAATATTTTAACAGAAAATTTACAGCTTGACCATATAAAAGAATTTCAACAATTTGTGGCTAATAATATGGAATATAATGATATTGTTAGATCCGAATTACAAGAGGTGCTTAATTAAGTGAATATAAATTTTGATAAAATAATTATAAGTAATTTTTTGTCTATAGGTCAAGCTGATATTGATTTAAAAGATAATGGTTATGTATTAGTCAAAGGTGTAAATAAATACACAGAAGACTCTGCAATATCAAATGGTAGTGGTAAAAGTACTGTCTTTGAAGCTATCATATGGTGTTTATGTGGAGAAACTTTAAGAGGTTCAAAAAATGTTACCAATATAAATGGAGATGACGGGGCTCTTGTTGAATTGTTTTTCCGTATAGATAGTAATAATTATCATATAATACGTAGTAAAGATAACTCAAGATACAAAACAAATTTAAAGTTATTTGTTAATGATAATGATATAAGTGGAAAAGGTATACGAGACACAGAGAAGATATTGTCAGAAACTTTACCGGAATTAACAAGTTCATTTATAGGTAGTGTAATAATTCTAGGTCAAGGTATGCCTCAAAAGTTTACTAATAATTCACCCTCTGGTCGTAAAGAAGTACTTGAAAAATTAAGTAAATCAGACTTTATGATTGAGGATTTAAAGAAAAGAGTTAGTGATCGTAAAGCTGTATTACAAAAACAATTACGTGTACATGAAGATACCTTATTGTCTTTAAAAAGTAAACTTGAAACACAACGTAATATAATTTTGGATAATCAAAATAAGCTCCAAAACATAGAATCAAAAGAAACATATGAAGCAAGATTGAAACAATTCAATCAAGATAAATCAGACAAATGTGTCGAGAGAGATAACGTTGAAAAGCTTAAAACAGTTAAGGAAGCAGAAGTATATATTGAAAGTCTTAAAAAAACACGTCAAACTGTAGAAAGTAAACTTTTTGAAGAAACAACAGATCTTACGGATAAGTATAATTCGGTAAATGAGTCTCTTTCTTTTAGTATTTCAGAGCTAACAGTTAATAAGACAAAATTAGAAAAATATATAAATGATGTTGAAAATATGACTGAAATATGTCCTACTTGTCATCAACGTATTGAAGGTGTGGTAAAACCTGATATAAGTAAAGAGAAAGAATCTCTTGAAGAGATAATCAGAAAGATTAAAGAATTTGAAGTATATAAAAAAGATAATACTGATAATTTTAACAAAGATAGAATTATATTAAAAACAGCCGCTGATAAAGAACTTAAAATTATACAGGAAGGTATAAATAAACAACAGAATATAATAAGTGCTTTCGAAGAATCTCAAAAGATATTGAACACTAGTATAACCGAGTTAGATAAGCAAATTCAAGAGTGTGAAAACTTTATAAAAGTAATTGACACAAAACGTGAAACATTACAAGAATCAATTGAAGAAGGACAACGTGTTGAAAACGAATTGTGTACTCAAATACATAAAGAAAGATTATTAGGAGATGATACCGAAGCACATCTTTCTGTTATAAATAAGTTTGATACAATGTTAAAAAGAGATTTCAGAGGATATTTATTATCCAATGTTATCACCTATATAGATAGTCGTGCTAAAAATTATGCTGAAGATGTTTTTGATACACAAGATATATCATTCAAGCTTGAGGGTAATAATATACTGATATCCTTTCAAGGAAAAGATTATGAAAATCTTTCTGGAGGAGAACGACAGAAGGTTGACTTAATTGTACAATTTTCAATAAGGGATATGTTATCGGAATACATGAATTTTAGTAGTTCTATTTTGGTATTAGACGAGATTTTCGATAACCTGGATTCAGCAGGTTGTGAAAAAGTTATTAATATGATAAGTAAGAGATTCAACGATATAAATAGTATATATGTTATATCACATCACGCAGAAGAGTTAAATATTCCTGTTGATAATTATTTAACAGTTATTAAAAATTCAAATGGAGTAAGTAGTGTTGTATAATGACTTTTGATAAACCAAAAAATATAGGTTTAATAACAATGTGTAAGTATATTGACGATAATATATATACTAATAATTACGATGAATATACTGCATATACCTATATTTATCATATAATATATGATGTTGCTAAACATAAACTAAAACTATCTAATAATGAAACCTATGATATGTTTGCAATAGAAATGGCTAATCAAGTTTTTTTACGTTACAAAAATAAAAAACAATATGAGTTAGATGAAAATGGTATTCCTAAAATGGAAAAAATAAAATCCGTACTTAATTATGTTAATACAACTATAGGTCATAGATATTGTTCATTTAAACGTAAGTATGGTAGCAATGTTATTTCAAGGGAAAAAGTTGATTTATTGACTACTTTTAATACCTTATTGATAAATAATATTGATAATATACATATAAAAGATTTTGAAATGACAACACAACATATAGGTTTGACGTGTGAAAAATTTTTAGAAAGTATCCCATATCCTAAAAATTCTGTTTTATGGAATAATATATATATTAGTGTGATGTTAACATTTTTAAATATTATAACACCTACTATTGAAAGTATTAGTAAGATTAAAAAACAATCTTTATACAAGGATTATAAAATTGATAAAGTATTTAAAGAATTAAAGTATGATTCTCCTATACTTTTTCATTTATCACAAAGTATGTCAAATTATATAATTGTTTTAACTCGACAGTTAGTTCATATAGTTGGAGAAGATTTAAAACAAATTATCAGCAGTAAGAATATAAGTGACTATGAAGCAGGATGCTTATATAATTGGTATGATGAGGAAAGTGATTTAGATACATGAATATAGGTACTGAAGTTAATAATTTAACAAGTAATGATATATATGCCTTGATGTTATTTGCTTTATATAAATTAAATGACACATCTGAGTATAGTTCATTAAGTCAATTATCTTATATTTTGGATAAAGAAAATTTATTAAAACTTTGTCAATTTTATGGAGGTACTACAATATATGTACCTAAAATAGAAGAATTAGAAGATATGTTAAATGCCTTATTGATGTATCAAAAGGTAGATATTGAAAATATGGATATAGAGGAATACTTAAAACAATTAAAAAACAAAATAGGTAATACTAAATATGTTCAAAAAAACTACGGTGTAGTAAAAGATATTTTAAAAAATTATAACTTTAATAGCGGTAGGTAGTAGAGTTGTTTATTGACAAATTGTATGAAATTATGAATGATTTAAACAGTTGTAAAAGTTCCCCGGAAGAATTATATGTTGAATGTGTAAAGACTCGTTTAGAAGATAATTTATTAAATTATTGTAAAGAATTAAATGATTCGATGTCTTATTTATCTCATCGTAAAAATTCTAGTGTATTAAAAAGGATTAGTAATAAATTATGAAAAGTTATTTGTATAAAGACTTATCTTTTTTATTAGGTTTTAAAGAGAAACAAATTTTATATATTAACAATTTAATAAAGGATATTATTTGTGAAGATGTTTATGAATCTTTTATAAATAAAGAAAGCATAACAGAAATAGACTTAGGTTTTGGAACTCTCTACATACAAATAATTGAGAAAGAAATAAAATATAAGTTTGTTCCTAATGCTGAAATTACGGAAGATATAAATAAAGTTATTACACAGAAGGAATATAAGTTTAAATCAAAAATAAATAAAGCGCTTACCGATAGGATTACAAAGACGTACAAGGAGTTGTTGTAGTGAAAGATGAAATTGTTTTAAGTAATGATCTAAATACGGAACCCTTGGACAGTAGAACACAAAAAATAGCCCAAGAAATTTTGGATACAGAAGATATTGACAAGGTAAAAGATTTAACAAGTCTATTTAATCTTAACACGAAAAAACGTAATGTTATGCGTGTGTTAAAAATGACACAATTACTTGATAATGTTACCGATAAAGTAATCGAAAGATTTGAAAAGACCCCTGATAACTTCTCAAACGAAGATTTATTAAAGTATATGCAGGTAACTGAAAATGCCATAGACAAGGCCAATAAAAATCTGGATATGGTAGAGGAAACTCCAGCAATTCAATTTCAACAAAATAACCAAGTCAATATAAATATTGATAGAGGATTAGATCGAGATAGTCGAGCAAAAGTTACAGAAGCTGTTGAAGCTATTCTTAAAAAACTACAAAATAATGAACAAGTTATTGAAGTAGAAAACATAGAGGAGATAAAAGATGAACCTATTGAATAAAACACCAGAGGAGACAATATCCGAATTTAAGAAAAGGTTATACGTATTAAAATTACGTGATAACCTTTTTACTTGGGATGAAATTGTACAAGCAGTAAATGATGTTGTTCTACCACAAGATAGAAGAAAAAGAGATGCTTATAGTAGAGAAGCACACAGATTGTTATCCGAGGGTCTTCTAGATATGGACAACTATTCTGTTTCTGAAGCTGAAGAAAATATTATGAAAGACGATATACTAACAGCAATAAGAAAGGAAAGATATAAGCTCTCTGAGGAACGTATACAAAATAATGCGTATATACGTAAGTTGGCCAGAGAAGATACATTAAAAGAAATAGCGGATAATTTTGCTAAAGAAATGTCTTCAAAGAAGATTCTAGACATATACGATACTCCTCTCTATTTATCGGGTAGTAGAGAAGGAATTTTATGTTTAAGTGACTGGCATTACGGTATAGTAGTTAATAATTATTTTAATAAGTATGACCCTCAAATTTGTATAAATCGTGTAAAAGAATTAACAAAACGTGTTATAGATATAGGTAAGCTACATAATATCAGAACATTACATATTGTCAATCTTTCCGATTTAATATGTGGAAGAATACACTTAACTTTAAGATTAGAGTCAAGAGAAGATATCATTTCTCAAACAATGAGTGTAAGTGAAATACTAGCAGAGATGTTAACTACATTATCAAGATACTTTACTATTACCTATAGAGACTGTTTAGATAACCATTCCAGACTTGAACCCAATAAGAAAGATTCTCTTGAACTTGAGACAATGGTTCGTATAATTCCTTGGTACCTTAAGAGTCGTTTAAAAGATAATAGGAATATTGACATAATTGATAATGAATATGCAGATGATATTATAGCCTTTGAAACATTAGGACACTCTGTTGTTGCTGTTCATGGTCATAAAGACAAACTTGATAAAGTAATTGATAATATGACCCACATGACAAGACAAAGAAATGAACTTATCCTTACAGGACATTTTCATCATTTTTCAGCTGATGAAAATCATGAATGTTTAAGATTGTCCAACGGAAGCCTTATGGGTGTGGATCAGTATGCTAACGATTTAAGATTAACGAGTAAACCTTCACAGAATATGATTATTGTTTCGGAAGATGATGTAACTGAAGCGATTTACAAAATAAAACTTGATATTCAGGGTTAATAATTGTATTATTATATGTACGAAAGTACATTGATAAAATAAATTCTATAAGTCATCTTGAGGTGAGTCCTTTATAAGGTAAGTCTTCAAGAAGTAAGGAGATTGTTGAAATGAAATATTATTCAGAAGTACTTAAAAAGGTGTTTGACACACCAGAGGCTCTTAATGATGCCGAAGCAGATTCAAAACGTGCTGAAGTTGAAAAAGAGGAAACCCGTAAGGCTATGGCTATACGAATTGAGAAAGCTCAGGAAGAAGTTGACAAAGCGTATCAAGCATATGAGCACAGTCTTGAGAATGCTCAAAAAATACTGGACGAATCTAACGCGAAGGTTGAAAAATTACTAAAGTGTGCGAAGAGTAACATTGAAGAAGCCGAATATAGAAAGTTAGAAGCAATTAAGAAATTTAACAGTAAATTCGGACCTTATACAACAACATATACTGGAGATAAGGCTAAGACAGAATTTGATAAATTAGTTAGTCGTCTTGATAATGATTTTCCATTGTTATGGTTTTAATATATTTTTGAATGTAACTAGTTGTTTGTATATGTAAAGAAATTAGAATGCGTATTACTGATAACTGGTAATACGCATTATTTTTATTAGAAGGTGACATAATTGGCGAAGAAGGATTTTGATGAATATTATAATAAAATATTTAAGCAGTACAATGATTTACAAGTAACTTTAGAAGATATGTCTAAAGAGGTTTCAAATGGAATGATTGAGCCAGAGAGGTTAGAAGCATTGAAAAATACTGTTGCACCCGTTGCAACAAGTTTTCAAACATTGAGTTATATCAAATACTTACTTGACCTTCCAACACGTAAAACAAAGCTTAAGAGATATAATACAAACAATTATCTGTTGAAGAGAGTAGGGGATTGTAATGGGAATACTATTATGTCCAAGAACAAAGAGATAATTGACAACATTAGACTTTGATTTACCTGTATATAAAATTGAGGAATATTTATGAAAGAACTACTTAGAAAAATAGGTATTACTGAAGCTGGTTATTTTTCATCAAATAATAATTATGTAATAGATTTCGATAACAGTGACGAATATAATAAAGCTTTCAGTAAACTTGATAGAACTGATTTAGTAGAAGAAAACGATGATACAAGTGTTATAAATATGAGCGTATCAAATATTATGTATAGTAATAATGATTTTTCATTAAATCTTATTGCAGATTTTGATAATGACACATATAAACTTGTTGTCACAGATTTAAAGGAGAAGAATTAATGGGTGCAATTTTAAATTTAAAGGACATTAAGAAGTTAAATACCTCAGATATTATAACAGATTATGATAAGTTATCCGAGCGTTGTGATGAATTTGATTTAACAAAGAAAAACAATGAAGCACAAGAAATAATCGTTAAGCTTAAACAGATAATTCGTTCAGATGAAACAATAGCAGGCTTATCAGCTATCCAGATTGGATATAATAAACGTATTATTTGTATAAATTTCAACGGAGATATACGAACATTTATAAATCCAATAATCGAAAAAGCGGAAGGACTTGAGTTATCAAGAGAATCCTGTCATAGTATTCCTGGTAAAGAGTATATTCGTATAAGACAGAATAAGATAACTGTAACTTATCAAACACCTTTAGCTAAAATAGAAACAGTTGAATTAGCAGGAATGGCTGCACGAGTTATGCAACATCATATAGATCATCTTGATGGACTACTTATTTCAGATGTAGGGCTTGAAGTAGATGAAGACTGGGATAATGCTACAGATGAAGAAAGACAAGAGGTTATTGATTATTATATAGATTCTTTAGATATAAGAGCTAAAGAAATATCAAAAGAAATTGCAGAAGATGGAGACGCAACACAACTTTCAAACGCTATCAAGTTCATGAATAGTGTAAGAGAAGGTAAAACAAAGATTGAACAATTACCTCTTACCGATGAAGAAATTAAAGTTATTGAAGAATACAAGAAAGAACAAGAGGAGCATAAAGAATGAGTACTTTAAATGTACCTGTTTGTATAAATGGTGATAATAAAGACCCTTCTACATTGGAGGAGAGAGAATTATTTGTTAATACCCAAACAAAATATCTATTTTCTGGATTTCCTAATAGTAATGTAGACAAGATAAAAGTAGGATTTTCTGATGAAGCATCGAAAATTGTTAAAAGTTGGCTGAATATAGATACCTCTTCGGATACACCAATATTCAAAGTTGGTAATATGGAATACAACGGGTCAAAGTTTACTTCTACTTCTACCTATATCATGGATAGATTGTCTATAACTAATCTAAATAAATTAGTACTTGTTAATAATAATACCTTATATGGTAGAACTCTTCCAGATTCAGGAGAAGAAGGACAAGTATTTTTTAAACTAGGGTGATAGAATGTCTTGGAATGGTAATGTAAAAATACATAATGTTCCCGGAACAGGGTATCCAGGACAACCGGCTATATATGCATATGTAACAGTAAGTGATATTACCAGAAATAATAACACATTATCCTGTAAGGTATCTGCAAGTCTTAATAAGATGGGAAAATATTCATATTTTGGATATTATATACGTTTATATGCACAGTTAGATAATGGTAACAGGGTTCAATTATTCTATAAACCTAATAGTCCTAGCACTTGGGCTGATGGTGTTTATAAAGGTGAAGCTACATTAACTTCAACAAATAATACCACAACATCATATGTTAATATATATTTTCAATCAAATTGTGGAGGAGAATGTACGGGATCACCTAATCCTTATAAAATGTCTGCAATTAAATTATGGGCTCCTCCTCTCCCTGCCCCTACAATAACGTTAAGTAGCAGTGGATTTACATCCAATACTTTAAGTTGGAATGCTACTTCTAACTATGATTGTGATAAGTGGAAATATAGACTTGATAATGGAAATGAAATTGAATATTGGGGTTCTACTAGAAGTGCTCCTAAAACTATAAGTGTCTCTCCAGCAATACATATAGTTAAAGTATCGGGTAGACGAAGTGGAGTAACTTGGGGAACAAGTAATGAAGTAACTTGGGATTGTAGAATACCTGAAATAAATAATTTAACGATAACTCCTATAAATAATACACAAGGAACACTAACCTTTAATACTAACTTTAATGTAAAATATTATATAAATAATATATATCTAGGTACAGGTAATGGAAACATTACGACTATTATACAACTAACTGAAAATTCATTAAAAACTTATACATTAAAAATAGAACGTGTAGATAATACAGTTATACAGAATAGTAAAAGTATAAGTGTAGATACACGTTATTCTAATATATCTTTATCAGCATATGTCAGTGGATTAGATGTATCTTTCAGTATTACCTCTTCAGATATATGTAAAAATTGGTATATTTTATATACTTGGACAGATTTAACAGGTACACATTCTCAACGATATGATGCACCACAAGGATTCACAGGAAAAACTTGGCAAGGGGTATTGTCTACTCTTACACCAAATATTACGTATAACATAACAGCATATGGCACACGTATTGACAATAATGCAGAAGGTTACTCAAATACAGTAATTGTTACCCCTACTGGTTGTGTTCGTATATTTGATAAAATTTCACAAGAATATAAACCAATCGGGGTTTATATATTTACTGAAGGTAGTTGGAAAGTAGCTATACCATATATATTTACTAATGGTAATTGGGAAATGTGTCAATAAGGTGGTGATAGTATGAATAATATTACATTAAAAGGCTATATAAAAGATATTGAGCCTTCACATACCATTGAGGGTGTAGAATTCAATAAGGCTCACCTTATTGTTAAACGTGATAATGGTAAAGAAGACATACTTAATATAAAATTCAAGAAATTTACAAATAAGTATCAAGAGAATGATTTAATTTTCTTAAAAGGTAATATACGTTCTTACTCTTATAAGGTACAAGGAAATAAAAACAAGGTAAATATATATGTTTTCACATATTTTGATGTTCCTGAAGAAGATATAAATAATAAGGCTGATATAGATGGACGTATATGTAAGATAGATCCCATACGTAAAACTAAAGCCGGTAAACACAATATTCATTTTATTGTTGCCAATAATATAGTTTCTGAGAATTCTGATAAGCGTTTGAATTCATATATACCTTGTATAGCTTGGGGCAAGTTGGCTAAAGAGATTTCAAAGTTGAGTGTAAATACGAAAATAAAACTCAATGGAGAATTACACTCAAGGGAACATCGTAGAATGTTAGATGATGGTAATTATGAAATATGTGTAGCACATGAATTATTTGTAACATCTTATGAGGTGTTGAATTAATGTTTTCTTTTGAATATCTGTATACACAACAAGCAACAGGACAAGTAGATATTGAAAACATTGGGGAATTTGCATTGTCCTGTACTAATGATATCTTTCAAGAGTATATACTTATTGTTACAACAAAAGATGGTTTTACACAAATATTACAGTATGGACCTCACGTAATAGATAATGATACTAATCTTATTCCAAGAATATGTAGTTACAATATAATACCCTTTGAAGTACAGAAAATAAGTAATATTATTACTAAATTCATAAATGAGCCAAAGAAACGTATAACCCAATGTACAGTTATAGATAAAGAAACCGCTCTAGAACGGATAATTGATTTGAGAGAGTTGTTAACATATGATTAAACGTGAGAAAATTCAAGACTGGCGTGGTAAAATAATTGGATTCATTGAGACTGATACCTTAACTGGAAATAAGAAAATAAAAGATTTCTATGGTAAAATAAAAGGTAAGTACAATAAGAAGTTAGATATAACACAAGATTTTTATGGAAGACAAGTTGCTAAAGGTGACCAATTACTAATGATGTTGAATAGATGAGCCTACAATAATGTAGGCTCACTTTTTTAGTTGATTTATCATATTGTTTATATTACAATATAAGTAATAAAATAAAAAGGAGAATTTGAATTATGTTTGATACTCATTATGGTATGCCAGGGTTTGGAAATGTTGACCGTGTAACTGAAGGTTCTTATCAGCGACAGCAAGATAGACTCAGATGCCAGAAATGTGCTAATCGTGGTCACGGATGCCATGGAAACGAAGGTCCTTGTGGAGCTTTTAGACCTTCAGAATTGTCTGAAAAGTATCGTAAGTAACTGTATGAAATATTACCCATTAAATCAATGAAAGGAGATATTGTTTGGTAGAACTTTATTCCACAGGTTGTCCAAAGTGTAAAGTATTGAAAAAGAAGTTAGACAATGCTAATATAGCATACAACTTAAATACAACTTTTAATGTTGAAGAAATGATTGCACAAGGATATGATGAAGTTCCCCTCCTTAAAATAGATGATAAAATACTGCGATTTTCAGAAGCAGTAGATTGGGTCAATTTACAAGGAGAAGGAACGAAGTAATTATGCAAATTGAATTAAAATTAAATAAGGATTTTGAACGTACTTTAAATGCCTTAAGAATAAAGTACGGAAGTGATTTTGAATTACTAAATGGTGTAGATGAATCACAATTGGACTACACTGAATTTTTACAACATTTTGTGTCTGCTAATAATCTTGCAGACGCTTCTATAGACCCTAATGCCAATTCAAGTCATCGAGATATACGTTCCTTTATGACAGAAAAAAGTAAGAGTGCTGATAAGTTATTCGGGCTCAATAAGATATTTATCGAAATAAAGAAATTCTTTGGACTTAGGACTGCTAAAAACTGGCTTGAACAAGAGTTTAGTAAAGGTTTCTATCTTAATGATAGTACTTCAGCTTCTTTATTTCCTTATTGTTGGGCACAAGATTTATCAAGACTTGCTCGTGAGGGATTATTCTTTCTTAATGGATATAATAATCAACCTGCAAAACATCTTACTACCTTTCTTGATGACTGTATAGAATTTATCTCCTTCCTATCTAATAGACAGAGTGGTGCGGTAGGACTCCCTAATATTCTTATATGGGCTTATTGGTTCTGGAAGAAAGATGTAACTGATGGATATTATATAAAATCTCCTGAATATTACAGAGATCAGTGTTTCCAAAAGTTAATTTTCAGACTTAATCAACCATTTTTGAGAATAGACCAAAGTGCTTTTACTAATATGTCTATTTTTGACAGAAAGTATCTGGAAGCACTTTTTGGTGGACTAGAATTTCCGGACGGAACATTCGCTATTGATAACATAGAAGAGATTATACAGTTTCAGAAAGATTTTATGAGAATAGTTTCTGATATACGCTCAGAACAGATGTTTACATTTCCTGTTTTGACATTTTCTCTATTGTTTAAAGATGGTAAGTTCCAGGATGAGGAATTTGCTCGTTGGGCTAGTAAACATAATATGAAATGGTCTGATAGTAACTTCTTTATTAGTGATAATGTAGGAGTATTATCTAATTGTTGTCGGTTATTATCGGATACTTCCAAATTAACAGCTTTCACAAATTCAATTGGTGGCAGTGCCTTGTCAATAGGTAGTTGTCGTGTTTCCACTATAAATCTTATGAGAATTGCTTATGAAAGTAAATTTAATAAGAAAAAATATCTGGAAATACTCAGGGACAGGGTTACATTGGATTGCCAAGCGCTTTATGCTATGCGTCATATACTTAAGCGGAATATTGAGAAGGGCTTGTTACCAAATTACCAAGAAGGTGCCGTTGAACTTGAGAAACAATATTGCACAATAGGTATATTAGGTATGTACGAAGTTATAGACTCATTTGGATTTATAAATACTGACGAATTAGGTTATAAATCTTATCAGGATGAAGGTATATCTTTAGCAGAAGAAATATTTTCAGTGATAAATGATGTAAAAGATAATTTTGATTGTGATTTTACATTTAATATAGAATCAATTCCCGGAGAAAATGCGGCAGGAGTATTGTGTGCTGCGGACAAACTTTTATTTGAGGATGCAAGAAAACTTGCTTATGATTATGAATTTGAATACAAGGATAAGTTTTACAGGATAAATAGCAATAATATCGTTAAAGTAAACGGAAAGAAGAGTGATAGAATGGTAACATTTGACACTGCTATTATAAACGGATTAGATATAAACGAGGAATACATACAAAGATATAGAATAGGTTAGAGGTAACCACTGATTTCAAATTTAAAATTGTATATATACGTGAAATCAATCGTTAAAGGTGATCTGATGGGAAAAATATATACTTTTATAAATAAGGACCACATAAACATTAAAGTAAGAACACAGGATTTATCAATATATATTGATGAAGGGTGGTCACTTGGAAATTGGAATCAGAAAGAACTTAATGAAAAATCTGGTGCTGGTGTGAGAAAATTCAATGATAAATTAAAGGATACCGGTAGGTGGGAAGAACACAACTGTAAACGTAGTGAGAAGATTTCTAATACCTTAAAAGAGTTCTGGCAAAATGTTTCAGACGATTATCGTGATAATAGGGAATACAAAAAAGAACAATCCAGAAATTTATGGACAGAAGAAGAACGTGCTTTATACCACAAAAAGATGTCTGATTCTGCGAGAAGGAACAGAAAAACTATTTCAGAAGAAGAGTACAAAAGAAGAAGTATGATTGCAAATGAAACACGTAAGAAAAATAGGACATACGCAACTTCTAGGTATGAACATATTGCTTACGACGCTTTACAATGTAGATATAAGAAAGATGATATAATATGCCAATACACTGATAAAAGATACCCTTATAAGTGTGATTTCTATATAAAATCCCAAGATTTATTTATCGAGTTGAATATACACCCCTCACATTTTGATCACGCATACAATGAGAAATGTGACGGTGATGTCAAGGTTCTGAACGAACTACTTCAGAAAGGAGACGCTTGGTCAAACATGATAATATCCACTTGGTCAATTTTAGACAAGAAAAAATATGAACTTGCAATTAAAAATAAATTAAACTATGTGACAGTATATCCCAGTCAGTTTGAAAATTTTATTAGTGAATTAAGGAGTTATGGTAATGAAGTTCAATGAATTAAATATAAAGTCTAAAGTAGCTACAGGAGACAACTCATACTTTATACTGTCAAACCAGTGGATACCCCTTATGGAGCGTTGTACCATTGAAGAAAAATGTCGTATAAGTGGTATATTGGATAATCTCTGTAGTGGAGGCTCTATTGCTCATATTGATATTGAAAACAGATTTCCTACTGAAGAAGCTGCTTGGGATATGTTAAACTATCTTGCCGAGCACAAAGTTATATATTCTGCATTTACAACAAAAATAAATGTAGACGAACATAAACACGCCTTTATAGGAACAGATAAATGTCCTATTGATGGATTACCGGCTATAGATAAATATATGAGGGTTGTTGGATTTTATACCCCTCTGTCTACTTGGCAGGCTGTTCGTAGAAAAGAAGGTAATATGAGAAAGTGGTACAATGTTCTAGAAAACGATATGGTGATGTAATTGATATTAAAAGATATTATATATGAGGATTTCTGTAACTATAAACACCCTTCAATGTTTTTGATATTTCCATATTGTTCTTTTAAATGTGATACGGAAAATGGGAGCTGTATATGTCAGAACAGCTCCCTTGTAAATCGTCCAAATATAGATGTTGATATTGATAAAATCATAGATAAGTATATGTCAAATAATATTTCTAAATCAATTGTTTGTGGGGGACTCGAACCTTTAGACAGTTGGGAAGAGTTGAAAACATTTATTGTAAACTTACGTTATAGGACAAATGACCCTTTGATAATATACACAGGTTATAATAAAGACGAAATAGCAGACAAGATTGCGTGGTTACAACTTTACGAAAATATAATTGTAAAATTTGGTAGGTATATACCTAATCAAGGAACACATTATGATAAAGTATTAGGTATATATTTAGCTTCAGACAATCAGTATGCCGAGGTGATTAGTTAATGAATATTTCTTTGAATCCTGATAAATCGATAGTTGAAGATGTGCGTAGACGACTAAAAGAGAATGATGGATACTGTCCTTGTCGATTAGTTAAAAATAAAGATACAAAATGTATGTGTAAAGAATTTGTTGAACAAACTACAAGTGGAGAATGCCATTGTGGGTTGTATATTAAAGAGGTATAGTTATGGGTAGGGAAAGATATAAAATTTGTGAATCATGTGCAATTGGACAACAGATAAAAGCTGATTGTTGTTCAAAGAACAATTCAATAATAGATGCTGCCATGGATACTATACACGAATATGATAAATGTTTGGAAAAATGTCACATCGTTAACTCTGAAGAAATTGTATAACTTCAAAAAGAGATCTCCTCACTAAAGTGAACGAGCAAATAGGTGAGATTTGATTACAAAAATATTGTATATATTTTTGTAAGTGGACGAGACTTACAGATAAAATATTGTTTTTACAAGCACATTATGTATCTTTGTATTTACTCGTCCTATTTACAGTATACATAATGTGCTTTTATTTTAGTTGAAAGGAGGTTATGCAATTTGAAGTATACGTATAGATTTCGTATATATCCAAACAAAACTCAACAAGAGTTAATTGAAAAAACATTTGGGTGTTGTAGATTTGTTTACAATCAAATATTAGATACTAAGATTAAGTTGTATGAAAATTATAATAAATCATTAAGTTATTATGATATTTGTAAACTACTTCCGAGATTAAAACAGGAATATGAGTGGCTTAAAGAAGTTGACGCTACTGCATTACAGAATAGTCTGTTCAATCTTGATAATGCTTATAAAAATTTCTTTGAAAAACGAAACGGATTTCCTAAATTCAAATCAAAGAAAAACAGTAAATGTTGTTATACCACAAGACAAACTGCTTCCATAAAATTATTTGAAAAACATATTCAGTTAAGTAAACTCGGAAAAATTAAATGTAAATTTTCAAGAGATATTGAAGGTAGAATATCCTCAATTACGATACATAAATTTCCCTCTGGAAAATATTATGTTTCTACCCTTGTAGAAAAACCTGATTTTATTACTTTTAACAAAACAGGTGCAGTTATTGGTATAGATTTAGGTATAAAAGACTTTTGCATAACCTCCGAAGGACTAAAGTATGATAATCCACATTTTCTTAAAACGTCAGAATATAAGTTAATTCGTTGTCAAAGAAAACTTTCTCGAAAGTCAAGAGGGAGTAATAATTATAATAAACAACGTATTAAACTTGCAAGAATACACGAAAAGATAAGTAATCAGAGAAATGATTTTTTACAAAAACTTTCAACATACTTAATAAAAAACTATGATACTATATGTACGGAAACCTTAAAAGTAAATAATATGTTGAAGAATCATAAACTTGCTAAATCTATTTCTGATTGCTCGTGGTCATCCTTTGTAAATATGTTGGAATATAAGTCATTATGGTATGGTAAGGATATTGTAAAAATAGACACTTTTTACGCAAGTTCAAAAACGTGTAGTAATTGTGGATATAAGTTTAATGAACTTACCCTTGATATACGAGAATGGGTTTGTCCCTCGTGTAGCATATCCCACGATAGAGATATCAATGCCGCAATAAATATTTTAAAAGAAGGAACAAAATAAGTTGTAACTTATAATAACTTATATTATTGTATATAAATATGGTGGGAACCACCAAAATTTACGCTTATGGAGATTAGGTAAGACTTCTATTAGAAGAAACAATCATTGAAATAAGAATCTTTTGACTTTAGTCAAAAGAAGTTCAAATAATTAAGACTTAAAAAGGAGAATAATTTATGGCTGAATTTAAAGGTATAGATGTTTCCACATATCAAGGTGATATTGATTGGGAGAAAGTTAAACCGAATATTAACTTTGCAATTTTGCGTTGTGGACTAGGTGACGATATAAAGTCACAGGATGACAATAAGTTTGAGCGTAACTATGCTGAATGTAAACGTTTGGGTATTCCAGTGACGGCATACTTCTTCTCATACGCAATAAATAAGGATAAAGTTAAGAGTGAAATTGCACATATAAAAAGATTACTTACAGGTAAAGCACTTGACGGTCCTGTTTATATTGATATTGAAAACACAAGAGGACTTGATTGGCGTTCCATTTCCGATGCTGCTATGCTTGATATAATGAAAGAATTTAATACTCAGCTTAATGCACTTGGTTTTAAAATGGGTATATATTCGAGTCGTTCGGCATTTTGGAATGAAAAGATGACAGATAAGTGGTATGACGGTATAAGTAAGTGGGTAGCTGAATACGCTGCAAAGGTAAATAAATTTGACCGTCCATATGACATATGGCAGAATTCCTCAAAGGGATCTATCCCTGGCATTTCGGGTAATGTTGATACAAACATTATGTATAATGAAGTTATCAAGATTGCTACCCCTACTGTTAAACCGACTAAAAAGACTAACGAAGAAATAGCTAGAGAGGTTATGCAGGGTAAGTGGGGTAACGGTGAAGATCGTAGGAAGCGCTTGATTGCTGAAGGTTATGATTATGATGCAGTACAGGGTATTGTTGACAAGTTAGCAGCACCAAAACCTGTCTTAAAGAGTAATGAAGAAATTGCTAAAGAAGTTATGGCTGGCAAATGGGGTAATGGTAATGACCGCAAGGTTAGACTTGAAGCTGCTGGATACAATTATAATGCTGTTCAAGAGATTGTTAATAAGCTTGCAAACCCTGTAAAACCTGCTGCTCCTAAATATACAGTCTATACAGTTAGACGTGGTGATACCTTATCGGGAATAGCTTCCCGATTTGGAACTAATTATCGTAAGATAGCTGCTGATAATGGAATAAATAATCCTAATAAGATATATGTAGGTCAGCAACTTAAAATATATAAGTAATTAGTTGAAATATATAACACCACTTGACTTAACTGTTGAGTGGTGTTTTCTTTTTGTTGTTTTTAGTTGTATCGCGTTTTAATAACTTTCTAATATAACTATTCTACTTTAGTTGATAATTGCTTACACTTTAATTATAATAATGTTATAAAGAAGGTGATAAGTTAAAGATGATAACAATACAAAATCTATTGTTAGTTGATATATTGTTAAATGTATTATATAATATACTTGTAAAACAAGAAAGAGGTAACTATATGCACTATACATTTAAGTGGTTTAAAGCATACGAAGATAAGTATAATATCACAAAGGAATCTTTAGAAAAAGGTTTCAAAGTTTACGACCCTGAGGATGAAGATTTTGCTTGGTATATTTATATCAAGGATGGAATGCTTAGATTTGCATCGACAGGTATTTGGGATAAAGGATATGAACAGCCCTATAATGATGAATTTGGTCCTCTTGAAAATATGTACGATATAATGAATCATTGGTGGGGTAGACGATATAATAACAATAATGTTCGTATCAAAAACATTATTAACTCTGGCAACTATAAGATAGGTGTAAAACCCGAAGATGATGGATTAAGTTTTAAATTTTAAAAGTTAGTTGATAAATATTGAATTATATTCTATAATATATTTAGAAAGTAAGAAATAGGTAGAAACATTAGTAATTCTAAACAGGTACCATTAGAAATGAACGTGTAGGAAAGATACTCAATTAAAGTAGTATCCAAGTTATTTGTGGGTTCGAATAGCATTTAATATATGGTGTGTTGGTGTAAAACGGAAGCACAGTCAGTGGTGTTAGAACTGACAGATTAAGGTTCGAATCCTTAACAGACCAAAAATTAAAACCTCCGAAATAAGAACTGTTTAAAGTTTACAGACGAGAGTAGTTGAGATTGAAGAAACCTACCTATACCAAGGATTAGGGCAGAGAACAGTTTGCTACAAATCTCAATGAAGAATGTAACGATTTTGGTTTAGCGCGGGGTTGTCCAAAATGAGTTTTCACCACTTTTAAGAGTTATAAAAGATGGTCAGTCAAGTGCCGTGATTACGGCAAACTTGCAGAGATTTAGTTATCAATATTGAAAAACTAATCATATGATTAGAGGGTAGCTAACACCCAACGGCTTATAGGTCGTAATCTGAGTAACAAGAACTTGGACGAAGTTAGTAAATGGGAATATGTCGAACCGGGACATACAAGCAAGATGGGTTGTGTGGGCGAGTCTTGCATTATTTGGTAGTCAACACCAGTCATCGTAGACAAATACAAAGAGTTCGCTTGTTCTTTGTTGAAAGTTGATAGATTCAAGCGTTTATATTTATTTCCCTGTGAAACATAGACTTTGCCGAAAAAGTGTATGTGGAGGGGCTCCTGAGAGTTTGTGTGTGGAAGGAAGCTTGATTTCGGCTATGGCATAAGCCAACAAAAACACTCATTGATGTACTAAGTCCTATAGTGCATTAAAAATGGGTAAAATGATATTAAAAGTATTTAGTACCGGCAAGCTCCCGATACTAAACAAAGGTTATCATTCCCTAGTATCTACAGAGCAATTATAGTAGATTAGGTTAAACTGCCTTTGACTTTAAATATGGCGCTGTAGCCCAACGGCAGAGGCAATGGACTTCGTAAATTTCCAGTGAACTTGATTAAGGGCAGCACTTATATTTACGACCAAAAATCCATTAAGTGTCGGTTCGAATCCGACCAGCGCTACCAGTCGTTATTATGACAGTAAAATTTAACGGATTACAAATAAATTGAGGATAGAAAGGGCAGCTATCACACCTATGAAATAGGTCTTAAAAGAGATGTAAGATTTGTCAACTTACCAATTTATTTGTATATTTGGCTCAGTAGTTCAGTAGAGTAGAACGCCGCCCTGTCACGGCGGAGGTCGAGGGTTCAAGTCCCTTCTGAGTCGCCAAGTTGGTACAACACGACTGTAATGACTCCCGCGGTTTAGAGTTGTATCCCTTTCCTTGATTGGATTGGAAGTGTCAAGAGAGTCTCATAGACAAACGGTATGGGCACCAGTGATAACTGAAAAGATACTAACTAAAGGTTGTCATAAAATAACCTCAGGTTCCCGAGTGGTTAAAGGGGACGGACTGTAAATCCGTTGCTTATAGCTTCGTTGGTTCAAATCCAACCCTGAGGACCATAACGAGAAATATGTTGCAACTAATAGTCTCTATTTAGGGCTGGTAGAAATACCCTGGTCCACCAACAGGTGGGGAATTTCCCCTCCAAACATTAAAATTATCTTTAACTAATAGTTGATAAAAGGTACAGTATAGTATATAATGATATATGTAGAAAGAAGGTAGAGGAATAAAAAAGAAATAATAATATAAAGCAAAAGATTATAACAACTGTATAATTAAACATAATAATTTAGATTTAACAGAGAATTTAGTTGATATATTATAATTTACATATTATAATCTAAGTATAAATTAAAAATACTTAATTGGTGTAACGGTAACACATTGAGTTAAGCATTAACTGCTCAAAGTTTTAAGTTCAATTCTTAAATTAAGTACCAGCCGACTTGTCAATGTCGTTAAACTTGATGAGTGGTAGACGCTCGAATGTTATTCTATAAGATGTCTCAGGTTCGACTCCTGCTTGACCCATCGGCGGTAGGACATACGAATAACACAGGTACGATTCCCCAGCCGAACCAATGCAGAATGGTTGTCGTGATGCTGAAATTTTAGAAATATGGTTCTGCAATTAATGTTATTTCTATTAACTATCGTTGGGATTGCCGATAGATATTTAGGGTGTATAGCTCAGTTGGTAGAGCGCTGGTCTCCAAAATCAGATGTCGAAGGTTCAAGTCCTTCTACCCCTGCCAAAAAGGTTAAAGAAATACCTTAACTATTGCAAGAGTTTAAAATTTCTCGTGAGAGCGAAACTGCCTGAACATTATCTATTACATATATGGAATGGAAAAAGCCGTCAATGGTGTTCTGCAAGACGTTAAATACAGAATGTAATGAAGTAATTGTAATAGGATTACTTCATATATATCCCAATAGTTCAATGGAAAGAATAGGAAACTACGAATTTTCAGATAAAGGTTCGACTCCTTTTTGGGATACCATACATCATTTTGTAGCTTAATGGTAAAGCACTTTGTAAAAGAAGAATATGTTTGGTTCGATTCCAGACCAAAATGTCGGGTAGCTCCCGAAAGCTATTTGTGTTGCACAACGGTGTGTCCAGTACATCGTAAGCAGATCTCTGGACGGTTAGGACTGTGAAAGTTAAATGTCCTCGTTTGAGGAGCGAAGGATGGTCGCCTCATGTATATGCTGGTATGGCGCAATGGTAACGCAACTGATTTGTAATCAGTAGATTGTAGGTTCGAGTCCTATTACCAGCTCCATATGCCCGTATGGTGAAATTGGCAGACACACTAGTTTTAGGAACTGGTACTTATGTGTACAGGTTCAAATCCTGTTACGGGCACCATTATTATTTTGAATGTAACAAGGAGTTATGAAAAATGTATCGTTATTATTTCAATGATGACAAAAAGACTGTATATTGTGTAAGTACATATGCAGGTAAAGTAGTTAAGGGTAAGGCCTCTTGTGCAAATGAGGACGAATATGTAGCCTTTAATGGTGCAGAACTTGCAAAAGCACGTTGTGATGTAAAGATTGCAGAAAAACGTGTGAAGAATGCTAACAAGAAATATAAAGAGGCTGAAATGGCTTTCAGAGACGCAGAAAAAAGACTTAGTAAGATGAATTCTTATGTAAAAGATTCTAAAGCCGAACTTACAGAAAATAAGAAGATACTTAACAGATTACTTAAATCGATGTAACCCTCCTTTATATATTTGCTCCGTGGGTTACTCAATGTTTTCTTTCTCCCTTTTTAACCTCCTTTCATCCACGGAGCAACCTATAGCCGATTAGTTCAGTTGGTAGAACAACGGATTTTGATTCCGTATGTCAGGTGTTCGAATCACCTATCGGCCGCCAGCCGCTATGGTTTTTCAGAAGTTACTAAAAGTTGTTTTTGAATGTTCCGGCAAAAGAGCAAAAACAAACAGTAACACATACGGTAGTAGTTCAGTTTGGTAGAACACGTGCCTTGGGAGCACGGGGTCGCAAGTTCGAGTCTTGTCTACCGTGCCAGCGGAGTTTTGAGAACAAATGTATTGCATCTCGTACAAAAATTGCAATTATGTGTGGTAAGACATTTACCTAAAATGTCCAATATTTAGTTGATACTTCTTTTCTATTACTATATAATATAGGTAGAAAGGTTGAGATAATATGAAAACTCCTGTATGGGACGATTGTAATGGAACAATAGACCTTAATGGTATATATGAATGCCCAATGATTCGTAAAGGAACACACTATCCAAATGAAATAGAAGATATTGTTAAGTTTAAATTTAAACAGTATCCTTATGGTGGAGGATACAATCTTGTACCTTTAGACAATAATCATTTACAAAAGTTCTTTTACGATTTACACACAGGATGGTTGATATACACTGGGTATATAAAAAGGATACATTAAATTGTATATATTTATATAAGGAGAATGATTTATGAAGTTCATTAAAGAAGAAACAGAACTTGAACAAGAATTAAAAGATAAGTTCAATGAAACAGAAGATATTATTGATGTTGTTTCTGATATAATGAATGAAAATGACTTCTCAATTGAAAATAAATTAAATGGTATAGCTTTTAATCGTACTCTTAAAAGAGACGATTATGATATTGATTGTCAATTTTATATTGATACTTTAAAGAATACTTATTCAACTTATGTAACAAGTGATAGTGAAGATAATACTGTTAATTATACACAGAAGGGTCAATTAAAAGACGCTGAAAAAGCAGCTATTAGCTTCATAAATTATATTGACACATTATAAATATCGCGAGATAGAGTAACAGTAACTCATCTGACTCATAATCAGAAGATTGAAAGTGCAATTCTTTCTCTCACAACCAAATGGACCGAGATGACTTCTCATTTTCCATTTTTCTTCCTTTCTTTCAAAGTCCTGACGGTGTAAGCCCGATAAGACACATAATGTGAGCCAGGCACCTCCATTTTACATTTCTTTTTCATTTTTCTTACCTCCCTTTTGGTTAACCTCGTTACTTAATTGTGACGGGGTTAATTTTTTAGTTGAAATCTGTATCCATTTATATTATAATATGTTTAGAAAGGTTGGATAGAGGATGAAAATAAATAATAAGATACGTAGAGAAGCTAATAGAATAATTTCTAAATATTGTGGGTTTAAATTACCTAGTGAAATTTCAAAGATGTATGATGAGCTTGAGACTATTGGAATAAGTATTCCAATGTTCAATAACACGTATACTCATTCACACCCATTTGAATATAACGGTGAACTTGTAGAAAATAGCTGTTTTGTATATTCGGTATATGAACCTATAAATGGTTTAAAGAATGATTACAATATGTATATTAGTTGAGGTGTTAACTATGAACTTATATAGAGTATTTGGAAATAACCTACCAACGGTATTTATACGAGCAAACGATGCTGAAGAGGCTTTACATAAAGGCCGTAAAATACATAATGATTATACGGCAGTGCAAAGAATTGATGACACAGTTAAAAAAGTTTATAATTTAAACATTAAGGAGGAAGATATAATTGAATAAAGTAATAGCTATTGATTTTGATTCAGTCTTAAATGATTTATTAAGTGAATGGGTAAAATATTTGAACATAACATATCACCTTAATAAATCAATTGAAGATATCGTATACTGGGATATGACGGAAAATTATCCTCAATTGACTGTTCAACAGATATTCTCTCCATTATATGATCCCTTATTCTGGTTGAAAGTTCCTTTAATTACAAATGCTAAAAAAGTAATTAAAGAAATGAAAAAGGAAGGGTATAAGGTCGTAGTTGTAACAGATAGTGATTACCGAATTATTAAATTCAAATGGGAAAATTGTCTACTAAGGCTTCTTGATAAAGTTATAACCAGTAAAGATATCATTATAACCTCACAAAAAAGTCTTATCAATTGTGACTATATAATAGATGATTATGAGAATAATTTGAAAGATAGCAAAGCTATAAGATTACTTATTGATTATCCTTATAACCGTAATGCACCGGAAAATACATTTGATTACCGTTGTAATAATATCGAAGATGCTTGGGAATGTATTTTACATATTGAAGAAAATAACCGAATAAGGGAGAAATTTAAGAATGTATAAGATTAAAATTAATTTAGAAACACTTTCGGATATCAAGAATTTTGTAAATATTGCTGACACAATTCCGGAAGAAGTATGTCTTATTGATAACAGTGGACATAAAGTAAGTGCAAAATCGCTATTGGGTTGTATGTACTCTACTGAATTTGACGAAACATATGTTATTTCAGACAGTGAGGCAATACTTGATAAGTTCAATGAATTTGTGTATTAGTTGATTATCTCTTATGTATATACTATAATATGTATATAATAAATTTTGGAGGAAATAAAAGATGTTTGGAAGTATTGATAAGCAGGTATTAATGAAAGCTGTTGATAGTACAGGTAATGGACGTATATGTCGTATAGGTTATCGTACAGAATTGCCTGTTAAGTCCGAGTATAAGAAACAGGGAATGTCAATAACAAAGTTTACTGAACGTAGCGTAAGAATTGGAGTTAAGTATTCCAATATAGAATCTGTAAAACAGCGTCTTGTAGATAGAATAAAGGCCACTGTTGTAAAAACGGATAACTATATATGGAAAATCCCAAATAAGATTAAGTATAATACAAAAACAGATAAGACTTATTTACAAGTGGCTACACTTAACAAACATCATCAAACACATAAAAAGTATTTGATAATATGGCCGGATAAAGATATATATGTATTTGCAGATGATATTGAAGACTCACCGTATAAAAATTGTATAATAAATTCGTATTTCACTAAAAAGGATAATTCAAAGTACGGTTCAGAGATACAAAATATTGCTGTAAACAATATTTATAAATTTAATAATATAGAAGCTTAAACAATTATCATGTTGAAGAATTAGTTTTGAAAAGAAGCACCTTCATTTTCTAAGTAGAGATAACATTCTTCAACATTTTAATATATATATATTCTTGAAATCTTAAACTAAAGGAAAAGGAGGTACTGTCAATATAACTAGCGGTGGCAGAGTGTTATATACACGAAGTCAACGAAAGGAGTAAATTACTTATTACAAAACAAGAAGCACACAAGTTAAATAGTAAACTTGTAATATTTATAGTACTTATAATTCTTAGTTGTATGGCGATTTTATTTAGTGTAATATCAATTATTAGAACTAATAAACAAAGGCAATACAATAAAGATTTGAATAGCGTAATAGCGGAAGCTAATGAACAGCTAGAAGAAGCTAAAGCTAAACGAGATGAAATAGCTAAACAATTAGAAGAAGAAAGACAAAAAAATAATGATTTGACAAGTAAAGTCGATGAATTAAATAAACAGTTAGCCGAAAGACAAAAACAAAAAAATATACTTTCATTGACTAAAGTATCTTCTTTTAAAAGCTATATGGACTATAGAACTATAACCAATAAAGGCAGTTATGCCTATCAGTTACAAAAACAAGCTATAACTGATGAAAATGGCCTTAGGAAAATCAATGATTACTACTGTGTTGCAATGGGTACTCGTTACGGTAAAGTAGGAGACAAATTGTACATAGAAACTGATGAAGGTGCTCACTGGAATGTAATTCTGGCGGATATAAAAAGTGATAAACATACGGATAGTACACACTCATATACACTATCCAATGGCTGTATGATGGAATTTATTGTGGATACCAGAAAAATGCCAACACATATAAAACATTCAGGTACAGTTAATGGATTAGGATTTCAAGGCAAAATTACAGTTGTAAAACACATATAAAATTTAAAAGCTAGTTATAATAACTCCCTTACTTTATTGTGAGGGAGTTAGTTGTTTTTTGTATAAAAATATAATATAATATTGTTATAAACTAGAGGAGGAGGATATATTATGAAAACACCAAAACATATGATCGATTTAGTTACAAGAAATGTACACGGAGCTTGGGTTATATATGGTATAGACGGTGTTAAGCAGTTCTATAATTATACAAAATCACAAGCTATACAAAAGTATAAAGGCAACTGTGTAAGAAAATATGTTGTCAATGAATGATTTGGAGGTACATAATATGTCAACAATTTTAATAAAGAATACAGCTAATGGAGACACATATACTATTTACTGTAAATTGTATGAAGACACCTTTCAATCTACATATATTGTAAACATGGACGGTGAACGAGTTCTGGTTGAGTGTTCTCCAACCACACCTTATAAGGAGATACGTATATGAAATTTTATTGTGTAAGTGATATCCACGGATATTATGATATATTAAGAGATACACTTAAAAAATATGGGTTTAAAGAAAATGATCCTTCAAATATGTTAATATGCTGTGGAGACTATTGGGATAGAGGTAACCAACCTTACGAAGTTATGAAATATCTTATGTCTTTAGATAATACCATATTAATAAGAGGTAATCACGAAGACCTTATGGTAGACTATATTAACAGAGGGTATGCAGAAAGACATGACATAAGTAATGGTACAGAAAAAACATTTTGGAATCTTTGTAGTAAATTTAAACATAATGATAAAAAAGCTCTGTTACCACAATTTAGAGACTTTATAACACCTTTTTACGATAAGATGGTTAACTATTATGAGACAGAACATTATGTATTTGTTCATGGTTGGATACCAGTTAAGCATACATATTTTGAGGGTGAAAGTGGGTACACATATGAAAACAAACATCAATATGACCCAGACTGGCGAGGAGCAAATAATGTTGAATGGGAGGACGCTCGCTGGAGCAATGGTATAGACGAAGCTTATAAAGGAATTATAGTGCCGGGTAAAACTGTTATATGTGGTCATTGGCATTGTAGTTACGGTTGGGCACGAAAAGTATATGAAGAGACAAAAGATTATGCGAAATATAAACAGTTAATTGATTTTCCTCGTTGGGACCCATTTGAAATGGACGGTATCATAGCTATCGACCGCTGTACAGCACTTACTAATGAAATGAATATACTTATATTGGAGGACGAATTACTTGAAAAAGCTTGATATTACGAGAGAACAATATTGCAGAATGGTTACAGCTATACAAGAACACTATAAAGAATTAACTAAATTTGAAAATTCTATAAATGAATTCAATGACGGAACTTATATTTGTAAATTAGGTGATGTTCTTGTTTGTAATGTAATATGGTTACTTACACAACTAACACACGATAAAGAAGATGAATATAATAACACATGGTTATCTTGGTGGTTGTGGGAACAAGATGTAGAAAAAATAGCGTGGGATAAAGATAATAACCGAATTGATATTTCTACTGTTGATAAATTATATGATTTTCTTGAAGCAAATTATAATGCAGAGGTGAACGATGCTTAAATATATATTGAGATGGTTATTTATAATTATTATGTTTGTGTTTAATACTTCAATGTTATACTATTCATTGTATGTCACAAAGCGTAGAATATTGAAAGTAATACTAATATTTTTGTACATAGTAATAATAGTAATCATATCTCTATTTATAATATATCAACTACTAGTAAGGAAGTATATGTAATGCGTGTAAGTTATAATATTGAATCATTTTTAAATTTTCTTCGTGAAGCAGAGGAACTATATAAAACCTCTTATGATAAAGTTAATGAGTTAGATAAACTAACACAGGACTATCTACATGACATTGAGTTAGGAGATTTCGACTATAAGGGTAGGGCTAAAATAGCTACGAAGTTGAAAGAAACACGCCAAGCACGCCGTAAGTATAAGGACGTGACACTAAATTTACAACCTGTTACAGAATGGATACAAATACATAAAGGTACTATAAATGAGTTACAGCAACTATTAGGTAAAGTTAGAAAAGAGGAAAAAGCCTTGACAAATAGAATATATATACGAAAGGTTGATACATATGTTGGAGAAAAATCAACAAAAGCAGAAACGTAAAGACAGACCTACTTGGGTAGGTTACTATCAAAGAATTACACCGGACAAAACAAAATATTCTAGAAAAACAAAGCACAGGAAATCATTAGTTGATTCTTCTGTGCTTTTATTATATAATATATTTGTAAAGAAAGGTGGAAGAGAAATGTTAAAGAAGTTAGTTAAATGGTGGAAAAAGCAGGACAAGAAGGACAAGATAGCAATGATATTAGGTGGAATAGCTATTACATATTTCATCATCTGCTGGCTTAATGTTATAACTAATAATCAATCCTCAGGATATAATTATCCGTGGTGGAATTTTTTAGCATCATTTTAAGGAGAAACATATGAAAATATTATTAATTATATTATTTATAATTGCAATTTATCTTTTAATATTCAGTCTATGTAAGGCTTCTTCAAAAGAATCCCGACATGAGGAAATGTGGAAGAATAAACACAACAAGGATTAAGTTAAACTGTATGTAAAATTATAACAAACTAAAGGAGTAAATAAAAATGGCTATACTTAAATATGATTTTGATGATGTTGATTTTGAATTTGATGTTGACACAAGAGACTATTTCGATAATCTCGATGATTCCGACGCTTGTAAATTAGCTTCAGAAATATATGAAGACATGAATTCTATCGATCAAGAAGATATACGCAATGAATTCGGAGAAGCTGCCGTAAAGTTTGACCCTAACTTTGAGGATTGTGTAGCTGTTTCAAAGGCTATTATACAGGACACAGACGAAAAAGAACTAGTTGAAAGAGATAGAGAAAGTGTTACAGACTATTTTGCTGATGATGCAAGAAAAAGTTACGAAGATAGTGTAGATTATACAAGAGATGTTTATGGTTATTATGGAGTAAATGAAAAGGACTTTTATTAATATATGAAGTATGGTGCATTAAGATCTCCTTATGATATAAGAGATTATGTAATTAGTACATGTACTACACAAATTCTACCAGAAAAATTTCAATTATTATTTCTTCCAAAAGTAAAAGATCAAGGTAGTGTTAACTCTTGTGTAGCACATGTTGCAGCTGAAATAGAAGAATATTACGAAGGAGTTCAGTGTAAAGATACGGATAAACTTTCTCCTGGATTTATCTATGGCACAAGATATGAATATACAGGACCAGGTATGTATTGCAGAGAGGCATTAAAAACACTTAAAGATAAAGGTATCTGTAAACAGTCAAAATTTACATATAATATTGAGGTACCTGAAATAATTGAAAAGTTAAATGCTGCCAATATAACGTTGAAAGATACCGAACATTGTCGTATAAGTTCATATTATCGTTGTAAAACAGCTGAAAATATAAAAAGTGCTATTTATAATTATGGACCTGTATTAGCAGCAGTGGATTGGTATGACGATAATTCTTTAGACAGCAACTATATTCTTAAACAGGGGACTACTGGAGGTGGAGGTCACGCTCTCCTTTTGTATGGGTGGAATGAAAATGGTTTCTTGTTTCAGAATAGTTGGAGTACCCGCTGGGGTAATGAAGGTAGGGCAATACTTCCCTATTCTTATCCTATATATGAAGCTTGGGGAATAATCGATAATAATCATCCACAACCCAAACCTGATAGTGACGATAAGGTACCCGTTATTGTTACTCCTCCAAGTAATAGATTCATTGATATAATCAGTAAAATTTTGAATGCAACTATCAATTTGATAAGGAGAATACTCAGATGGAACAAAAAGAATTCGTTGAAATTGTAAATCAAATAATAAAATTAGATCCTGATAAAAAATATATAATAAGATACGGTTCTATACAGGAAATGAATCGTGCAGTATGGTGTGATGTTGCTAAAAATTTAGTAGACCGTTTACACGAAATTGGGCTTAATAATTTCATAATTACTCCTGTAGATTCTAAACTTGAAGTAGAAATTAAAGACGAAATTGAAGTAGGAGATAAAGTGTATGTACTTGATCCTGACTGTAGAATATTCGCATCTTCTAAAAAACATAGAAGATTGATTAAATGTAAAGTAACTGCAATTCGAAAGAAATTGAATAAGGATAATACTGTAGATGAAAGAATTATTGTAGAAGAAGTGTTATCTAATAAGTATAGTAAATATAATACTTCTTTCAAACTTAGTAGTTACCATAAAACATTCTTTACTGATATTGAAGAAGCTAAAGAAGTATTGAAAATAGACTAAAAATAATGGTGTACTATTAAAGTACACCATTTTTTCAACTTTATTTAAAAGTTAGTTGATCTTTAATATAAAGTTATTATATATATATAAATTAGAGGTTGTATAATCTTGGAGATATATTGACCGTTTTTAAAAACGGTATACTTAATAGTTGATATATGTATCTGTATATATTATAATATGTTTATTAAGGAGGATATTATATGTTTAACACTTTAATAGGTAAATTTTGTTCAGAAAATTCTAATTATGAAGAACTACTTATTAACGAACCTTATTTTGTAAAAACAAAACGAACAGCTATAAATGATACTGATTTTGTTATGTTTTGCTATAATCAGATTAGTTCAGATTTCAATAATTCTATTGTTCGAGAATGCAGGGGAATTATATTTAAAGAAGGTTGTTGGGAAACACCTGTATGTCATGCCTTTGATAAATTCGGAAACTATGGAGAAAGTTATATTCCAGAAATTGATTGGAAAAGTGCTAAGGTAACTGAGAAAATTGATGGTTCCCTTATTAAGGTATGGAAAAATCATGATAGTAATAATTATGTAATTTCAACAAATGGTACAATAAATGCCTTTGATGCTCCTATTGAAGATTATAAATACAAGAGTTTTGGGGAATTATTTGTTAATGCTGTAGATTTGTGTGATTTAATGTCTGTTATGGGTAAGTATAATAAATCTACTTATATGTTTGAGTTAGTAAGTCCTATAAATAGAGTAGTTATACCTTATGAAAAGTTACAGTTATATTTTCTTGGAGAAAGGGACTTTGACGGTAACTTAACTTCTTTTACTGATTCTGAATGCACAGAAGATTTTAAAAACATCGGAATCTTAACACCCGAAGTATATAATTTAAGTACTTTTGATGAAATTGTCACTGCGGCTAATGAATTACCTTGGGACGAAGAAGGATATGTAGTTCACGATAAATATAACAACCGAGTTAAAATAAAGTCACCTGCTTATGTCATGGCGCATTATTCAAGAATGAACGGTAACATCTCAGAAAAACATTTAATTAGAGTTATATTAGAAGGACAAGAAGAAGAATTTCTTACTTATTGTTCTGATTATAAAGAGGCATTGGTAAAAACAAAACAGAAAATGGAAGATTATCTAACGAAATGTGAATTTTGGTATGCTAGTATGCCTAATTTTAATAACCGAAAAGATTATGCAACTTATGTAAATCAAGTGGACACTATATATCGACCTTATTTATTTAAGTGTTTCGATGAATACATAGATCCACAGAAGTTTACACAAGATTGGGATGAAAACAAATGGGAGAGGATGATGAATATAAAATGAATTTTCCAAAATTTATAATGCTTATAGGATTACCTGGTAGTGGTAAAAGTACTTGGGCTGAGAAACATATGACAAATAACTCTAATACTGTACTTATATCTTCCGACAATATACGTAAAGAATTGTTTGGTGATGAAAATTCACAAGAAGATAACAATAGAGTATTTTATGAAATGGAAGTAAGAACTTTAAATCATTTGAATAATGGTGTTAATGTTGTATATGACGCTACAAATGTTGTGCGTAAAAGACGTAAAGCCTTTCTAGATAAATTACCTACTTGGGTTATAAAAGAAGCTCACGTAATATGGGCACCTTTAGAAGTTTGTATAGAAAGAGATAGTTCTAGATATAGGACTGTAGGTAAAGAAGTTATATGGAGAATGGTTAAATCATATCAACCTCCTTTCTTTGATGAAGGATTTAATCATATCTATTATAATATAAATAATATAAATAGTTATTTAGATGCAAATGCTTATATAAATAAGATTATATTTATGATGAACGAACCTCACGATAACCCTCATCATAAGTATAATATCTACGAACATTGTGAAAAAGCTGCTGAATACATTGTACCTTTTGACCGTATATTAAAGGAAGCTACAAGATGGCACGATTGTGGTAAACCTTATGTAAAAGATTTTCATAATACTAAAGGAGAAATAACTGATATAGCGCATTACTACAATCATCAGAATGTTGGTAGTTATCTTATACCTGGGATATTTGCAGCTTACACTGAGACATATATAACACCTATTTCTTGGTTAGTTAATGTTCATATGGACCCTTATCAGAATAGTAAGTACTACAACAATCTTCCACAGTTTTTGAAAGAGAAAGTTGACATTCTACATATAGCAGATGAATGTGCTCATTAGTTGATTATTACTTATATCTATATTATAATATGATTAGAAGGTAGGTAGATAAGATGGAAATATTAAATTTGTACAAGGATTTTAAAACCCTTTCAGAAACATCTTCACGGAATGAAAAAGAAGCTTTTCTTAAGTCCAAAGAGAATGATAAAACATTCAAATATGTGTTGAAATTTCTTGTTGACCCTATGGTTATAACCGGAATAAGCACAAGTAAAATAAATAAAGATATCAATATAGGTTGTTATGCAGAAGAATCTTGTGATTACTGGATTGAGGACTTCCTGGGTTATTTCAACGTACACAATACAGGAAAAGATACTGATATAGCATACGTTAAGTATTATATTGAACAACTTGTTTACCAGGAAGATATAGAGTTTGAAGAAGAATTAACGGAGTTCTTGAAAGCCATTGTTACTAAAACATTACGTATAGGAGTTAATGTAACAACTGTTAATAAGATATATGGAAAAAATTTCATTAAGACTCTTGATGTAATGCTGGGTACAAGTATTGAAAATTGTAAGATACCTGATAATGCTTGGATAAGTATTAGTCATAAATTGAATGGAACAAGATGTTTTTATTACAAAGGTCATCTATATAGTAGACAAGGCAAAGAATTTACTGGTTGTCAGCACATAATTGACGATATAGCAACATTACAATTTATGCTGGGTGATTTCGATTATGTTTTAGATGGAGAGTTAGTACTTAAGTCAGATGGGATACTAACTGATAGTGAAAGATTTCAGAAAGGTACAGGAATTGCAAATTCTAATCAAGCATCGAAAGAAGAACTACAATTAGTAATTTTTGATATTATACCTACAGATGAATTTGAAAAAGGTGAATCAGTATTTCTGTACGAGGAGAGACGTAAACAGCTTGAGTGGTTACGTGAAGAAATAAAGAATGATGATTTATCAAATATCAGTATTGTTGAATTTGTTTATTCCGGGTATGACCACACAGAAATTGAAAAAGCTCTAAACTATGCAGAAGAAAATGATTGGGAAGGTGTAATGGTTAACCTTGATTCGCCCTATGTTGGAAAACGAACAAAAAATCTTATTAAGGTAAAAAAGTTCTACACCTATGATTTACGAGTTGTAGGAATTGAACCTGGCACCGGACGTAATGCTAATAGAGTAGGTAACCTTGTGGTAGACTTTAAAGGTAACAAAGTTGGTGTAGGTTCAGGTTTATCTGATGAACAGCGAGATTATTATTGGGAGCACCCAGATGAAATAATCGGAAGAGTTATTGAAGTAAAATACAAAGAAGTTACAAAGAATAAGGACGGCACTGAATCACTACAATTTCCCACACTTGTAGGTATTCGAGAAGAGGGGAAGGAGCCTAGTTTAGAATGATGACAATTATAACGTTACAACATTTTATCACTTTGAGAGAACAACTTGAATATAGAGTTAACCTAGCGTTACAGCACGAAGATGAAATTGAAGAGGCCTTTGTTAGAGAGCTTCTGTATTTGTGTAATAGAAAGATTGATTATATTATTAACTATAAAGAAAAGGAAGACTATACTAATGGAATTGATTAAACCTACAGTTGAGCTTATAACAGAAACAGACCCTTTTAAGAAAATTGAGATAGCTGGAAGAACTTGTTATAAGAGCGAAAAGAATATAACAGATGAATCTTCCATAAAGTTCTATAATAATCTTGTTGAGCATAAACACACCGCAATGTTGGAACACGTGTCATTCTTATTTGAAGTGACAGATGAAAATTTGTATAATAGATGTTGTGCATTCAAATATCTAAATTGTACAGACATTCCTGTAACAACATTACATTTTGATAATACGGTAACTATCTATAGACAGCTTGTTTCAGGTAACCTACGTGCCATAAATGAATCTGGTATTCCTGAATTATTAGAAACATTATTTGCATATGATAAACGACTTGTTTATAATTCAAAGTTTATTGAGGAAGCTAACAGTAGACCTCCTTATGCTCTTGATTGTTCAGATAATGTAACACTAGTTGATTTATCTGATTACGTAGATCTTACGGAAAAGGAATTGCTTAATCATAAATACACAACAATGCGATTTATTTGTGACAGAGGGGTAACACATGAACTTGTAAGACATAGACCTTTCAGTTTTGCTCAGGAAAGTACAAGATATGTAAATTATGCTAAAAATGAAATGCAATTTATAGAACCGGCTGATTTTAACAATTGGGATGCACGTAAACAAAATTATTTTATAGATTCTCTAACTGTTGCTGAAATTGCATATAATAAAATGATTTCAGAATTTAATGCACCACCTCAAGAAGCACGTGCATTATTACCAAATGCGATTAAAACAGAAATTGTTGTAACAGGTAATTATGCGGAATGGAATCATTTCTTTGATTTAAGATATCATGGAACAACAGGGAAACCTCATCCGGACATTAAGCGTATAGCTGAGATGGCATATAAATTATTATCAGAATAATTTAGTTGATTAAACATTAGTTTTCTATTATAATTATAATATAAACAAAGTAAGGAGATTTTATTATGACAAATTTTGAAAAGATTATGCAGTCTATGACACCTGAAATGATGGCAAACGAGAGGGTTAAGATGGTTCTTATAAACCAGGGTGAACCTTTTTATATGACAAGTCGTGGACAGTTGTATAATTTCAACAATCTTCAGGGAGCAGTTATTGATGAATATAATTTTTTGATAAGTGCTGTGCCAGAGGAACCTAACAAACAAGAAGAGCCTAAAGAAGAAAAAGATAAAGAAACACCGAAGAAGTAATGACTAAGAAATCATTATGGGATATCCCAGAACCTATTGAAAATAATAAAGAATATCTCATACTTGCGGGTATAAGCAAGTATGAGAGACAGCTTTACCTGGGAACATATAAAGATTCTTCAAATTGGTACATTTCTATAGTACCCTGTAAAGTAAAATATGATAAAGCCAAAAAGTTAATAAAAAAGGCTGTAAATGATTTATCCAAAAGAGAAGAGCGTTTTGGAAAATCTATAATAATTCCGGATTTTGAATTGAAAGAGGTGAACTCCTAAACGGAAACAAGATGTTAAAGAAAGTTTATGCAGTTAGAAACAATAAGGAAAATAGGTTATGTCATAGTGATAAAGGTATAACATATTATCAAACTAAAGGTAATGCACGTAATTTAAGAGATAAGTTAATTAAAAGAGGTATAAATCCTTCTGAATTATCTGTTATTGGTTATATGCTTATGCTTGTCGAGATAGATGACAAGGGAGTTAAAGCATAATGAATTTCTATATAGCAGATTTATACTTTGGACATAAAAATACTGTATCATTTGATAATAAACTTTTGAAAATAAAGAAGTTAGAGGTAAGTACTATATATGCTTGATGTCGCAGCAAAGCACGTTAATGATCTTAAGCTAAAGTTTAGTGACATTACATTTGATGAACGATTTATGTTCTATAGTATGAATGACTATAGAGACGAGTATAAACCTAAAGATTCTACTTGGAACGGACATGAGTTTGTTTCTCTTGACAGTGATGGTAATATTATAGGTTTTATTGGATATGACATACATCGTGTAGATCGTCGTGTTGACAGTTTAAGTGTTGTAAACTTTACGCTAAAACCTAGTCCTATATTCTCTAAAGATTTAGCTCAAGTAATTGATGACATATTTTGTAAATTCAATTTCAGAACATTAACTTATTGTGTTATTATAGATAATCCTGCTTGTAAGATTTGGGACAAATTTACAGAGCACTATGGTGGACGAATAGTTGGAAACTATAAGAAGATACATTGTCTTTTAGACGGTAGGTTTTATGACAAACGCGTATATCAACTATTAAGAGAAGATTACATTAAACATAGACCTAAAATATTTGAAAAACAAAGAAAGGTTATAATGATTGATAAGTAATAACAATGTGAAGAAATTATTTTTAGAAAAAGGTGATTTATTCTAATGAACTATTTTATTTCAGATTTACACTTTGGACATAAAAATGCACTGTCTTTTGATAATAGACCTTTTACAAATATTGAAGATAACGATAAGTTTATTATAGATAATTGGAATGAAGTTGTTAATGTAGATGACGATGTTTATATACTCGGGGACATAAGTTGGTATAATGTCACAAAAACAATTGAAATTATTAAACAGCTTAATGGTAATAAACATTTAATTGTAGGAAATCACGATAACAGATTCTTGAAAAATAAAGAATTCAGAGAATGTTTTGTGGAAATATGTGAGTACAAAGAAGTATACTTAAATCATAATGAAAGTGTAGTATTATGTCATTATCCAATACCTTGTTTTAAAAATCATTACTATGGGTGGTATCATCTATACGGACATGTTCATACTGGTTGGGAATACAATATGATGAATCATATAAAACAGGAAATGACTGAGTTATACAATGTACCCTGTCGTATGTATAATGTGGGTTGTATGTTAGATTATATGAATTATACACCCAGAACCTTAGATCAAATTATAAAGGAGTAATTATTAGTATGGACAGAATTTTTGGTATGATGCCTTGGTCAGAAGTTGAAAAAGAAGAGTTCTTTCATGATGTATTAGGTTTGCAGATTACAATTCAGGCTGGTCCTCATGGTTGGACAGTTATATTTGCAGATGGTGGAACTCATTATGTTGACAAAGATGCCACTACTGAAGAAAACTTTAATGCTGCATATAATAATGCTGTGGAGTGTTTGGGTGAACTTAACCCTGTAAAGGAAGTACCTATGGATTTTGAGATTGAGTGCACTGACGAATGTGAGTGTTGCGAAGAGACTAACTGAATATTTATTTACTTATTGTGTATACCTTTCGAAAACATATTATAAGGAGCAGAAAAATGTCTAAATATTATGCTAAAATATTTACAAATTGGTATGATTATAGTGAATGGATAGAAACAACATACGACACAATTGTTTCAATATTATGTGGAAACACTGACAGAATACTTGTAACAGTGGAAAGAAATCGTAAATTGAATGAGGAACTATAGATGATTGTTGTAAACTTAACAGGTGCACCTGGAGCGGGAAAAAGCACAGGAGCTGCATATGTCTTTAGTCAACTAAAGATAAAAGGTATTAACTGTGAATTAGTTACAGAGTATGCAAAAGATAAAGTTTGGGAAGAAGATACAACAGCTCTAAGTAATCAAGCATATGTATTCGGTCATCAATTATTTAGACTAACAAAACTTGAAGGAAAAGTTGATGTAGTAATAACTGATAGTCCCATTTTATTATCAATAATTTACAATAATGACGCTAAACGATTGGGTACAGCATTTAATGAGGTCGTAAAGAATTGTTTTGAGTCATTTGATAATATGAACTTTTTCATACATAGAGTTAAACCATATAATCCTGTAGGAAGATTACAAACAGAACAAGAATCGGATAATTTATCTGAAGATATCAAATATTGTTTTGCAGATAATGGACAAGAATTAATAGAAGTAAATGGTGATCAATTAGGTTACGATGATATTGTAGAAACAGTAATGGAGAGGTTGAGTAAGAATGTTTAACACAAGAAAAGAACTAAAAGAATTAAAATTGTTCATTAATGAAATGGAAGAACAACATAAGAAAAGAATACAGGAATTAGAACAAATTGAAAAAGAAACCAATAAACGACTGAAATACCTACAAAGTGATATTATTACATTATATAAAGAATTATTTAAAATAGAAAATGAAAAAAATAAAACAACTAATAAATAAACTAAACAATATATTAAACATAATATATAAAGAAATATATAAACATCATATATACACAGATATATTTACAAAATAGTAAATTAAAAGTGTGCTAAAGA
>ERZ1034897.10-NODE-10-length-139803-cov-16.508658_pt1 | contig 139803 bp, 169 predicted proteins | sample MGYA00520629_ERZ1034897 | MGnify/ENA primary metagenome ERZ1034897 (study PRJEB33766, sample SAMN09781789) | gut metagenome | biome: gut microbiome | host: Homo sapiens | place: Madagascar | study: EMG produced TPA metagenomics assembly of the PRJNA485056 data...
GGATTTACCAGAACATAAAAACAGTGCACCCGCCAAGCGAGGAGGTTTAATTTGGAAGATAAGTGGTATTTGATCACGTGGCAGGACGACTCGCCCTACAAGGTGGTGTCTCGCTTCTTTGAGGAGTACAACCCCGACAGCATGATCGTGGTTCTGGAAGACCCCTACGGCAAGGTGTCGATGTGCCAGATGTCCAAGAAGAACTATGAGGATATGGTTGAGTGGCGTCGTCCGGAGAAGGACACCAATATGTCAATTGACAGGGACCAAGCCTTGTCAGACTATGGCTATTGCGCGCGTTACCTCCCCTATGACGAGATTTTGCCGAAGAAGGGATTCGCTACCGGCGAGAAGGATTTCAAGCTCACCAAGGAACAGCACATCAGGTACAGGCGAGCGGTTCAGAACGGGTGGTACGTTCCGTCCTGGACTGCCTGGAAGTGCATCGTGGCCCTGTAAAGGAGGAGTAAGTGGACGACACCAACGACACCGATAGTTTCTATAACGACGTCCTTGGCTATGATGTGCCGGAGAGCGTCTATTGGACTTTCAACAACCTCTTGCTCGACGACAAGCTCACAACCAAGAGTTTGAGCGGCATCTCTGTCCTGACCCAACGCAGGCCTTATAAGGTGCTTAAGAGGTTCCCGGCAGAAACGCTTCACCTCATCAGGGACTCCGTGCCGAACTGGCATGTGCAACTATGGGTGCTCGTGATGTACTTCGGCCACACCTTCGAGGAGCTTGAGGGGTACACCATCTCCGGTATTCACAGCGCCTATCGTTACGAGTGCAACGCAGACAAAGACTGCAAGAAGTTCCCCAAGGACGTGCGCGAGAACCTAGGGGTCGGCATATGGTAACATTAATTACTATAGACACAATTCTTCTTATAGCTGGCCTAGTTATGATTGCCATATTCGTACATTCCCTGTAACGCAACTATCAGACCTGGACGGCAAATATATCCTTGCCCCCAGGTCTTTTTTGTATTATAATATATTTATCAAAAGAGCCAAGGGAAAGAAGGAAAAATGATTGTCGAAGACGTCATCGCCGAGCACTTCGGAGTCCCCCGAGACAAGGTGTACATCCCACAGAGCCTTCTTGACGAGATGAGCGAGATCATCTCCGACTGGTCGGATGCGAACAAGGACGCTCTTGTAAGGAACCCTGACTCCATCGGGGAGAACGTCGTATGCTATCTCATTAACAGCATCGACCGCTTCATCGACGACCATGCGAAGGAGGACGACGAGGACTGGGGCGATGATTATGGCACGTTGGTCAGGCGTGCGTGTCGCAAGGACTGCTTCATGTCGCGCAAGGATACCGACACGCTGTTTCAGAAGTATTCCGAGTGGCAGATCGACGTCTATATCCTCGGTCGCAACCGCTGGAAGCTCACCCCTTGGAACGAAATCGGCATGAAGACCGTCCAGCAGGTAATGGACATTCTGAAGAGAGTCCCGCCGATGGAAGACATCTTTGTGCACTACGATCCCTCGGCTGATGTGATCATCACCGAGGAGGAATATGAGGAGAGGGGGCTGTAATGATTTACAATAGCAACATGATAATCGGTGCCGTCTCGTTGGCCGTCCTTGCAAGCGCGGTCACCCTCATCGTCATAGAGGTCAAGCGTTCCAGGCGTACCCTGGACGGCAAGCCCAAAAAGAAGATTCAAGTTGTGCATGACCACGGTGAGACTTTTGTGCAGGCAGTGGTAGACGGCGAGGAGAAGTAAGATGGAGGATTTGGTCCTGTGGCTGTGCGTGTTCGTCATGATTGGCTTTGCTCTTGTCATCAGCGTGATCAGTGACAGCTCCCGCCAACTCTTCCATATCAACGAGACGCTGACAGAGCTGGAGGCGGAGCTGTCCCGAAGGGAAACCAACAGTGAATCCAAGTGACATGAAACCCATAAGGGACAGGGACGGCATTATAAAGCTTTGGTCTACGATATATGACAAAAATCTATTGCGAGCAATGACAGACGACGAGCTGTACAAGCTAATGTTCCAAAGGATCTACTTGGGCAGACGGCGAGACGACGGAGACTGTGAAAATGACAAGAGTGGCTACCAGCGGGACTGAAAGGGACGAGCAGTTGAGGAAGCTTGCCCTAGGCGCACATGGGCTTGCGTACAACTGTCAGACAGGGGAAGACAGGAACGGCAGGTGCGACAACGTGCAATGCGACCTGTGTCACGCGCTTGAGTACGCTCTTGGAATCGGCAAGTTCACGTTCTGCATGAGGGAGGACGGGTGCTCGGAGTTCCTTGACGCGCTCGGCTTCCTCGTAGACCCACCGACAGACGACAAAAAGAAGGGATAAAGATGGAAGACGCGTTCGATTACTATTCAAGCATCCAAGACGTTGCAGACAGGTACGTGAAGCCCAAACTGGAGGAATACGCTCCTGATTACAACACCTACGGCATAGCAAGGGCGATATCCAGTTATTCCGAGACTCACAAAGCCTGGTATCTCGACTACGACGAGGACTTCTGGCTTATTGCCGAAGGATATCCGAAGGATGAGACGGGATGGCGGTAAAGGACTACAACAGGCGGTTCCTTGCGAAGATGTTGAGGAATGACGTGCCGTTGCAAAGGATTGCAGGCTTCATCCAGGACAATTGCGAGGACAAGGACAAAGAGTCTTTCAGGGACGCCCTTGCCGACTTCGTCGACCGCCCTCTGGTGCCTGTCTCCTACCAGCAGGGCAGTCATGGTGTGTATTATGCGATTTGCTCCCACTGCGCGTTTCCGATAAGCTCGTTTCGCTGGAGCTATTGTCCCAGATGCGGTGTGCCGATAACCAGCAAAGGAGCTTAAATACAAGGTTGACCCCAGGGTACCGTCCATGTTATAATAGTGTCAACAAAAAGGAAATAAGAGGAGGACGGCATGGAAGACCAAGAGTACCAAGACATAGCCAGGGAGAGAGACAGGCAGAAGAAGGAGGCCTACTTCCTAGTCTCAAGGCGAAGCGCCGGGCATAGGCTTCGTGCTCTTGTGAACGTCAACGAGGAAGCCATCAACGACGGAGACAGCGACGCGATAGTCAAGACAATCGCGGAAGCGCTTACCGGCAAGCAAGGCGACGAACTCACAATGTCGTCCATCCTGTATCTTGCGGACCTGCTTGCTGGGGACTGGGACACCCTTATGACCGACGAAAGGGCGAGGGAGGTAGTCAGAATAAGCCGTGCAAAGGAAAACGCCGACAAGCTCATTGCAAAATGCCTGAACGCACAAGAGAAGATGGACAAGTTGAAGTTGAGGGTCTTCCATCTCGCCCCCGACGACGCCTATGCCCTCGGCAACCTCAAGTACGACGTGTTGGCAGGTGACTTCGATGTCTGATCCGGAATCCGATGGTGCTATTACTGCTTTAGTGGTAATGGCCCTGTTGTATCTCCCGCTGGCTTTTTTCAGTATTTGCACAGCGCTTAAAAATGTCGACTTAAAACTTGCGATGAGTGACATGCTGACGCTCTTCGACATTTGGAAGCATTCCAAGGAGAAACCGCTTTGGGAGCTTGAGAAGAAGTATCTCACAAGAGAAGAGCAAGAAAGAGAGATTGTGTTTGTCAAGAAGCGCTCCGACAATCAGTTCATAATGGACATGGAAGCGCTTCGCAAAGAACTCAAGCTGTAAGCGCCTTTAGGCGCATTCAACACGGGCATAGCCCGCTTAAATGCCTATTAGGGCGCGTTAACGCGAGCGAAGCTCGCTTAAGGAGAGACTGTATGAACATTATTGACACTGCCGAGAAGGGCGTCGTGCGAGCCCTCATGAGGTCCGGCCTCATCGAGTCCATCAACTCGCTTGGTAACGGGAAGTACGAGATCGAGTACCCGCAGGAGGTGGACGAGAACTACGGGACGAGGTTAGACGAGCTGGTGAGGGTCAAGAGCACGGGTGACTACACAACGGACGTCTTTGGGTTCAACTACCTCGACCCCGAGTACATGTCGGGCATCTCGGAGCTGTGGCTGATCGTGGCGGAGTGGGACGGAACGGGTTTGAGGAAGACCTATGTGGCGAAAGAGGACATCGAGCGAGCCTTCAAGGACATGTCGTCTTGGTGCGAGGAGGCCTGGATTCTCATGCGCAACGGGTACACGCCCTACGACCTGTCCGTCATGAGCGCCGACGAGATCCACGAGGAGTTCTGCCGAGACTACTGGTCCGCCGAGTATCCCTACTTGAGGTACATGACGCTTGGGGATTGCGCCTACGACGCGGACAGAAAGCTTCGATAAAACGGATTCAAGACACAAAAAAAGCCACCGTTCAAGCGGTGGCTTTTTGCTTTTAGGTTCGGGGTGGGATTTCGTTTTGGTTTTGTAAGGCAAGGAACGTTCTGGAAAATGGATTCGAAAAAACCGTTGAGGAACAGTTTGAGAAACGGTTTCCATTTTGTGTTTGAATTTTCGTTATGAAATGTTAAAAACGAGGTAGAAATCTTTTAAAATATTTCTTTTTTCTGTCCAAGGTGTGTGATGTTTCTTTAGAAGTCTTTTCACAGACTGTTCACGGAGTGGTACATGAAATGGTGGGTATAATAAAGAGTATATAAAGAGATATTAAAGAGTAATTAAATAAAGAAGCAATCAATTACACGTTTTAAAGAGAAAAGAGAAGATATGCAAAGAATCTGTTTTTCTATGAAAAAGGATGTTTTCAACGACAGGGAGCACTCGTATGTTGTGGACGGCTGGTTTCGCCTGAAGGGAATGCCTAGCGAGGACGGAAGAAGCTGTGAAGTACCAAGGGAGATAACTAGCGTGTCAACCATCATGGACGAGACGCTGCTGGGTCGCGTGAGGGTGAGGAAGGCGATAGACTGGATGTTCCGCAAGGGGGCGCTGTGGGAGGAAGGACCGAACTACTGCGTAGAGACGATGGTGCAAGCTCCTTACATCAAGGTGGACGCGGGAACAGTGCGCAGGATGACAGGCGAGCTGACGGAAGATCAGGCGAAGGCCTACCTGTGGGCGAGGTTCAGGAAGTCGTCCAGCGAGAAGAGGGGGTGCCGTTGCGTGGTGGCTCCGATATGGCTCGTGAGGGACTTGGGGCTGTCGGAGGCCAACGGCAACAGGGCGCGTGTGAAGAGGACGCTCGACGAGCTGTGCGAGACGGGATGGCTTGAGATGAGGCCCGCGCAGTCAGGGAGGATGGTCGAGATTGTCAAGGTGATAGACAAGTGCTGGGATGACCTTGGAAAAGAGTGGCACGAGGAGTAAGCGTCCTTGCTTCGCTCGCTCAAGCGTTAGTGACAAGGGCTTGCTAACGTAAGTTTTGTTTACAATAGCAAAAGGGATCCAGTGAAAATATGAAAAAAATAAGCGCCTGTTGGGGCGCTTTAACGTAAGCAGGGCTCACTTATATCCAGTCACATATGTTTAATAGAGATAGTGCTTGTTTAAGCGCATGTAACTGGGTAGAAAACATGCTTAACCAGTTTAATGGTCGTGAAGCCTATACATAAGAACCAAGCGTTTGCTTAATTTCTCTTAAAAGCTCTTAAAACCATCTGTGTGAAAATAAGCGAAAATAAAAACAGGCGCACTGAACAGCTAAAACGATTGAAGGAGGCTGAAAACGACCGGTGGATGAAAATAAGTACACGTTATGCATGTTAACACGAGCAAAGCTCACTTATGAGACGAGCGGACAAAAGCAAGCTGTATGGCAATCGGTTGAACGTGCCGCTTTAGCCATGTGCTGAAAGTGTATAATATAAGCACGCGAGCGTACAAAATAGCTAAAGTATGTGAAATGTACACAAAATATGTGAAAATACGTGAGTGTGTAAAAAGTACATGAGTGTGTAAAAAGTACATGAGTGTGTCTGCCGTTCTACGGCATGCGCATCTATGCCAGGTTAATCTGACCTTTTACCATCCCGAGGTTGGACATGTGCATTTCGTCCCCTCGTATATATTAGTCTTTCGTGTACCCCTTTTCGATGTGATGTGCCCACGCAAGAAAAAATTTTTTTATTCTTTTTCCGCGAACGGCTTGGCTCGACAGGTGAACGGCCTATACTCGTTTTTAGGATTTCAGAGCTTTCGTCCGACGAGGCCTGGTTCGATGGAAAATTCGCCTATAGGGCACAGGACAAGGACTAGGCCGAGTTAGGCGTGGTTAACTATTTTGAAAGTTAGACACGGCTAACTCGGGAAAGTTGACCATGGTTAACTTTGAAAGTTAGATATGGTTAACAAAAAACAGGGCAGGGCTGTTGGGACCACCCTGCCCGGACCTGCCCGCAAAACGCGCTGTATCGCGTCCTACCTGGTTCGCAATTGCCTGTGTGCTATCGCCCGCTTACGCCTTGAACGTGAGATAAATATACACCATGGTGGCGCTTTGGGTCAAGTGTTTTGATTTGGGGATTTTGTGGAACACAAAAATTCTAAAAAATTTTTGCTTGACAAATTCTTTGAGATGTGTTAAAATTTTGACCGCCGAATTGTGGAGGTTTTGTGAGTTTTTCCATTTTCCGCTTGACTTTTTTTGTCAAGGGGCTTTGAGGAAAAACTTTGAAACCTCCACGCGGGGGATGTGGTGGGGGTAGGGGGTTTGTCCCCCTACCCCTGGGCTTACTTACTCGGCATCCGGGGGCGTTTCGTCCGTCGTGGCAAGCGAGAAGTACCAGCCACTCTTTCCGTCGAACGTTCGGGACACAAGCCCCATATCAACGGCGACGTTAAGCACGCCCACAATCTTCTGTGTGTTTACCTTGACAATTCCGAGCGCTCCGTTATCGCTCAAAGTGTTGGCAAGTTCGCCAGCGCGATACGCGGACTCGCCATTAGTCTCCCACCACTCCACGAGACGCTTTGCGAGCCCCTCGTTTTCAATCCTCGCCTTGCTGGGAGTGTTGGCCGAGGACTTTGCGGACTTTTCAAGTGTGGCAAGGTGGGCGCGAGCCTTGCTCACAACGTCGGCGGGACGGAACTCCCCGCAAAGCTTGCCCAGTGCATCCTCGGGCATTGCGCCCAGGATGTTTACGCAAATACGCATCATCTGGGCGTTCGTTACCTTGGCAGTCTTGTTCGTGGTGGTGGACTGGGCAGTGGTGGTGTTGGTGGTAGCCATAAAGCCGCTCCTTTCGCCCCGTAGGGCGCTCGTTGTGGTTGGGGAACCTCTTTCCTCAACTCACAAGACATATATTACACTAGTTGGGGGCTATGGGCAAGCACAAATTTAAGTTCATAGTTCCTACACAATCGATCAAAATTGAACTTTATTGAACTAAAGCGTTGCAAAATTGAACTTTTGGGATTTTTGTGATTCACAAAAGATTCAAAAAATCTCCACTTGACTTTTTGCCAGGGGTGTGGTAAAATTTTTCCGGCAAATATGGAGATATTGGGGATTTTCTCCATATCGCTTGACAACCTGGCCCTGGGGTGGATTGTCCCAAACAACAAATAGGGGACTCTATCGCTAGAGTCCCCCAGGCGTGCTATTTTGTCTTTAGGCGCTTGCCCCACTTGCGGCCAGATTCAATTGCGCGTTGCGGGTCAATACTGAAGCACTCCTGCAAGATGCGCGATTCAATCCGCGCATCATCCAACGCCGTATGGTTTTCAGTGTAAAAGTCCTCTCGTTCGTCGTGCATTATGCACGTAATGTAATTGTAAACAGTCTCGGCAGTCGCTCGTGGGTTGCCTTTTGGCGTGATAAAATGGTTTGTGCGCGCCCATAGGCAATAATCGGCATCACAAACCAAATCTATCGCGGCGCTCATAATGTCTAGCACCTGCACACACTGGGGGAACCAGGCATCTTGCCAACCATTAGAAACTGCCTTAATAGTGGCATTCAGTGCGCCAAAATCAAAGCGGCAATTGTACGCCCATACCTGGGCGATATCGTTACGCTCACAAGTGCGGCTAAAAGACTCCCAGGCTTCTTTGGTGGGGAGTTGTGCCATTGCTCCCTGACGCATCCCCTCGTAATACCAGGGGAGTTTGTCACAATAATAGGCAGTCCTCATAATGGAGGCATTGGCGAACGTCTCCATAAGTGCATAGTTCTTGCACTCCACCTCGGTAAAGTCGTTCGTCGTGTTGGCAACAACCCAGCCCAGGTCATATACACGCATCAAATCGGGCACGATACCCACGCTCTGGTTCGTGCTCGTGGTTTCAGTGTCAAGAATCATAACGTTCATTCTTTGTTCCCCCTCGGGGTCTAGCGGGGCCTTATTGCCCCTGCACAAGAGACATATTACACCGATTTGTTCCACAAGTCACGCGAGAATCGTTCCTCCACAAAATCGGCACATGTATAAACTCACTCTGCTATTGTATAGATACATATAGTCATATCCGCATACATACGCACATGCACAAACACATACACGCATATTTAACCATTGGCTAACTTTTTTTGTTTACCTCGGCTAACTTCTCAAATGTTTACTTTGGCTAACTTTGTTAACCATGGCTAACTCGTGTGGTGGTTTTGTGGATTCTTTTACCGACACTGGGGTACGCCCGGTTCTTCACCTCCCCCTCGGCACATCTTTATATTACTACCTGGGGGCGTCGGTGTCAAATGTGGGATTTGTGGAAACACAAAAGCGACACAAAAATTTTTCTTGACAAATCAGTTGGGGGAGAGTATAATTTTTTCGGCCAACTATGGAGAGTTTTTGCTTTTTTGGGATTTGTGAAGCTTTTGTGGAGATCTCTGAAAACCACTTGACAACAGCTGTTGGGATATGGTAAAATTTTGAATCCATATTGGGCTGTTATTGTACGGGCAACCCAAACACTGGGGGGTGTAGGTGTTCAAGCCCACGCCCCCAGCAACTCCCTAGTTGCTCATAGATAGCTCCCAGGGTTGAACAGCGGTGATTGCATCGCTCCCGAACGTTGCACAAAGCGACACGCGGAAGCGGATAGTATCGTATCCCACTTCCCCAACGTGAGGGTTGCGCCCAGGCTTAAGCGACACGAGGAAGTAAGCCAGGGGACACACCCCATGCACAACGTCCTCCACTGGCATACCCCACGAAAAGACATTGTGAACGAGTTCCTCCTTGGCCGACCTGGGGGAGATGCCGAAGCCCAGATAGACACGGCACTCATCCTCGGAGTTCAGGCTATCGACGAGGGCTTCAATCGTGCTCATGTCCTCCGTGGTGTTCTCGCCCAGCGAGTTGGCGAGGTCTTCGACGACGAAGTTGCGGATGACGTTGATGTTCTTCTCACTGGCGGCTACGATTGCGTACATGGTGTGTCTCCCCTCGGTCGGGTGGGACTCCGTTTGTCCCACTTGCTGGTAACTAGTTTACTACTGTTTGCCATTTAGTACAAGCGAAAGTTTCCCCATCACAAACCCGACACAATGGGGGAGGGGGATTGTTTGCCCCCTCCCGAGTGGTTAGGCTACCGTGGGAACCGCCCAAACGGTGATGCCGTGGCCGTCCGTGTGCTTAATCATCGGCGTTTGAATGGCGGTTAGTGCGAGGGCTTCAAGCGTGGAGGGCTTTACACCGACGGAGTGGCTCCAAATGCGTGAAGCGCACGCGACGGAGCGGGAGTCAAGCGCTCCCATAGGAACCTCGCGCCCATGCGAGCGGGCGTACACGTGGAAACGAACGTTCAAAGGTACCTCCTAGCGAATGGCCTTGTTGGCGATAGAGACAAAAACCATCTTGCAGGCGAGCGTGAGAAAAAGCATGCCAACGAGCGTGAACATGGCGGACGCAAAATAAGCGGTCTCCAGGAATGTGAAGACGGCACCAGCAACAGATGCCAGGAACGCGATAAAAGCGACGATGCCGAAGAAGATAGCCATTTTTTGCTCCTTTGTCGTAGTGGCTTCTTACAAGAGATATATTACACCGTCTCGGCTGTTGTGTCATGCGAGGACGGCAGATTCACAATAGCCACATAATTCGGGACGGGAAAGATTTTTCAAAGTTTTTTGTTTTTGCCCCTTGACTTTTTGTTCGGCATGGGGTAAAATTTTGGACCCCACTAGGGAGCCTTTCGGCTCCCTTTTTTTATCGCTTGACTTCCTGGGCTTGCATTTCCTGCCACTCGGTAATTAGGCTGACTCCCCAGGCGAGCAAGCCGACAACCACAAGGAGGAACAATAGCACGGGAACGTCAACGCACCCACTCGCAAGGATAACCAGGCCGAGGATTGCGGCAATGCAAACGTTCTGAATCATGTTCCACACGATGAACCTCCAAGTCTTCAAGTCCCCTCATTAGGACTAAAAACAATGATACCAGAACGGCAATCTGCCGTCAATGATGAATTTTTGTTCACATCCTGCACACAAAGCCCCTGGGCATGTTCCCAGGGGCTTTTTTGTTAGTTGGAAGCCTTGAAAAACGTCTTTTTGTCGTCCTTGGCAAACTCCAACGTGTAAGTGGTTTCACCTACAATGCAAAGCGTTTGCCGTTCGACGTTCATAACGTTGCCGTCCACGTCGAACTCCACAAGATACCCGACCGGGTTGCGTGGAACCTCCCAAAGCGTGCAATCCTTATAGGCGCTCTTGCAAGCGTCGATGATTGCCTCGCGTGCCGTCTCGCCATAGCCACAACCGCTTGCGTACCATGTGGCATCTTCAAACTCGTAAATGTCGGCGAAATTGGCGAGCATGGAAAAGATAAAACCGAACTTTAGGCCGTTCATGTGAACCTCCAATGCTTTTTTGCTTGCGTTTAAACCAGTATAGACTGTTTTGTCTCACCAGGCAACAAAAACTTTTCAATCCATAGTTCCTACACAATAGCGTTTGAGGGGCTGTAGTGCCGTTAGAACGTATGAAAAATGGGCACCCTTGCAAGTGGGCACCCCTCACACAATAGCCGAATCTAGTTAGTTGCAGTTCCTTACAATCTGTTCAATCCTAGCCACGAGGTTAACGGCATCAAACGCAAGCCCTCGCCCGCTTGAACTCCACTCCTCGCGGTTTGCCGTCTCATCATCAAACAGCACACCACGGCCGCTCGCAACCCTACTTTTAGGCGTGCCGTGCTTGACGACATGGACGGCATCCACCTCGCCCAGCAATCCATGCTGTTTGAGCCAGTGAACTTTCGCCTTGCGTACCTTACGGCGATACTCGGGGGAAATATCGCCCTTGCAGTTCCACGAGACTACTTCAACCTTATGCCCCTCGGAGCGTGCAAGCTTCAAGACGTGCGCGAGTGCGTCCGTGTCGCATAGCGGCTCGGCTACCTCATAAGGCGTTGCGTCCTCGTGGCGGATGCGCTCCAACCAGTTCGGCACGTCGTAAAGCCCAGCTAGAACGCCGTCCATGTCTAGTGCGATAACCATAACAGTCTCCGTTCGTCGTTTGGTGGAACAAATTGTACCACGAGACGGCATGGTGAGTCAAACGTGCTATTGTGTGTGTTCATCGGATCTCCACAATTAAACAGTTGACGTGAAGCCCGCCAGGTGATATATTATAACCATACCAGCGAAGGGACAGCGCGGGGGGAATTCCAGAAGTACCCTCAAATCCCGTGAGGCGAGCGAGTAGGGTAGGCGAGGATTCGTTGCGTGGGCTAAACAACAGCCCGACCCAAAGCGTAATAAAACAGGACAGACCTCGGGATTCATTTACCAGCACGGGATTTATCGGTTCGTCCGCATCTCCCCTGGCACGATTACAATATAACGGAAAAAAGCCCCCCACGCAAGACACGGAGAGGGCTTCACTGAATATCATTAATTCAGCTTGCGCCCGCAAAATGGACAATAGGCGATTTCAGTACGTCGTTCAATGGTGTAGTCATTGCCGTCAATGTCGATAACCTTGAAGAAAAGATAGAGGGATGCCGTGCCGTCCTCGGCTACTTCAATACCGTCGTAAGCGCCCTCGTTACCCAGCGCGTCAATATCCTCCTCGGTATCGTTGACGGTACGGAACTTGCCCTCGCAATACTCGCACATACGATAACCTCCAAGTGGCTATTGTAGGGGCTAGAATGCCCCTAGAACGAACGAAAAGAAAGATAGCGCCCTAGTAGCCCAGGGCGCTTAAAAATAACGTCTGAAACAACTTACATAATGCCGTTAACGCTTGAAACAACCGACGTAATACCAGACGTCCTCCCAGTTTCCCCACGCGAGATAACCTGCAAGGGCGAGTTTGTGTTCGTCCCAGTTGTTCTCGCGTGCGAGTTGCTCCATAGTCTCCCAGGTCTCCATTTCGGAATGACCATAGGACAAACGCATAAAAGTCACGACGACACGCATCGGAATAAGCGCGAGACGCTCGCCGAGCGTGATGTGGTACGTCCTCCTGGCGTTCATGCCTGCCGTCTCAAAAAACATGATTCCTCCGTTGAGGTTGGGCGGAACCTTTTTCCGCATGACTACAATATAGCACCTGGGGGTACCCCAGTCAAGAAGAATTTTTTCACCACGAATCCTTCACATTTAAGCGCCAGAGGCGCGTTAACGCGTAAGTAACCTTTGGGTTACTTACGCTTATTTAGGAATGGGAAAATGGTTGTGAATTTTCGATGCAGACCCTTGACAAAACTGGTTCTGATATGTTAAAATTTTGAACCCATATTGGGGCCCATTCGTGGGCCCTTTTTTGTTTCTGAAACTGTTTCTAAAAATCGTTCTGAAATCAGTTTTAATCCATCATTTCCATTGTATAATAAAACAGGCTGGATGTCAAGAAAAAACTTTGGAAATAAACGCGAACAAATCGGTAATAACATTAGACAAATCGGTAATTATATCATACGCAACGGTAATAACATTAGACACAACGGTAATAAACCGCGAAACACACTCGCCCAGTTTTTGTACTCCTACCTGGGGTTTATTTATCATAGTAAAGTAGCGGTAAGTTCTTATAAGTAACTGTAAGTAAATGTAAGTTACTTATAGGTGAACTTGCATTGCATCTAAAATAATGCAACAGGGAAGTGAACTCCAAATAAGCGAGCGCGGTTGAACGTGCGCCCCCGAACCATATCTAAATAAACCATTTTCGTTTTTCACTTGCAAGCAGCAAACAGCTCGCAAGTTCATCTAAACTAACAATCCTCGGATATCGTTTTGAGTTTACAATAGCAAACTTCAATTTTAATTAAATGCTTAATTCATCTAAATAAATGATTATTAAATATCGTTTTTGATAAATTAAGTGCTTAATTAAAACAAAGCGTATTGTGCTTGAATTATGGATATCAAAAAATTTGTGCTTGACAAACGATTTAAGAAGAATTATAATTAAGAAATACGATTTCTAAATAAACAAACTCGAAGATGTTTCGGGATTAGAGTTAACCATGGTTAACTCACCAGTTCGGTGCAAAAAATTAAGTTAACCATGGTTAACTTTTTCGCCCCCTACTGCGGAATACTACGGCTGGTTGCGCCTAAAATAACACTGTTTGTTTTTCAGTTCCAAAAACCAGGCAAGCCCCCTGAAACCGCTTTCGCAGTCGCAGGGGACCCACTAGGCTAACGATTTTGATTTATCGCGTAGCACCTCGCAGTCCCACCTCGGACGGTATCTTTGGTGTACTCGGTACGAGTGAGCACGCCCAGGCGCACAAGATACTGAATGAACGTCTTCACGCAATCCAAGAAGCGAGACGGATTCCAGCTGGTATCGAGGTTCTTCCTGTGGAACTCCAGACACTCGCCGTGAGGGCGTCCCTCTGCAAACTCGACGATAGACTCCTTGGTGCCATAGACCTGGCAAATGTTCCCAGCTTGGTCGAGATACTTACTAAAGAACAGATTGCCAAATCCGTTTTCAATTACACCAGCAATGTCGAGAGAGGTGACGTAGCCCAGGTCGTCGGATTCCACGGCCAACTCCTTAATGAATCCGTTCGCGTCCTCAGAGGATGCCCACTCGGACGCGAACGTCATACCAGGGCAGTTCTCAATAGCGATGTTGCGCTTGAACTCCTTGAATTGCTCCTCGGTAAGCATGGATGCCAGGCTGTTCACAAGTTTGGCGCTAACGTTCATTTTGTTCTCCTTTGTTAGGACTCGCTGGGGCCTTTCCTTTGCGACTGAAACCATAATGCCAGACTGGCGACGCAATGACAACACTTGGACGGCACTCCACACATTCAACACATTGCTATTGTAAACCATGGCAAACTCGATTTGATTTCAGGCTATAGGGAGTTAACCTTGGTTGTCTTTCTCGCTCGCCTAAAATTTTGTTAGCTTTGGTTAACTTTTTCGCCGCCCTATATGGGCGGTACTGGCGAGTGCTGCGTTTCGGGAGTGTGGTGCCATGACCCGTTGTCTATGCCGCCGTTCTATAAAAAGCCTAGTTACCTACATTTATTTTCGACCCCCAGTTGGGGGTCGTTGGAGCGTATACGACATAACCGGGCTGGGCTCGCCCTTGGCATGATCTGCTGCCCGGCTACCGAGTGCCTCGGGTCACGTGCTACCCCGGTGCTACCTGGGCTAGACACGACGAAACCCTAGGGGCCAGGCTTGCACACCTGGGGTCGATACGCTATCTGTGGCGATGCTACCCCCGGAAGATATGGCATCCATTCTCGGTAACCTCAATAACGAGGGCGTCGTGTATATCCATCATCTCGCACGCTTGCTCGCTATCGGCGACGGTATACCACTTGAACCCGTACTTATTAAGCCCCCACTCGACCTCGCACATAACGACGGTCACATCGTTGAAGCTATCGCACATGGTTAGCTGGCAACTCGCCCTATCGTCGGCCTCGTTGGAGATTGTAAACATAGCGGAGGCAAAATACTCGCTTACTTGCTCCTGGAGCGTGAGGTCGTGAATAATGACCTCGTTCTGGCCGAGCTGGCTTGAGGTGACGTAGCGGGTGCCAGTCTCCACGTCCATGACCAGGTGCATGGGCTTGAACTCGTTAGCCTCCATCGTGCGGTACGTGGTAATGGCGCGGTTGCAATCCTCGTCTCCGTCGACAACATAGAACTGGTGGAACGTAGCGGTGGCGGTCATGATGAACTCCTTTTTGTGAGGTGGAAACGTTTCAAGGGGTGCGCCCCTCACGTGAGGGGCGCGGTAGGGCAACTAGAACAAAAAGCTCATGCCGTTTGGCGTTACAATCGCCACTGTCTGGCCGTCGCATGCGATGGGCTCACGAGGAATAACCGTAACCATATCGACTCGCCAGTCCATCTTTTTGAATGCCATCTCTATAGACAGTTCGGCCTTAATAAAAAGCTCCTTGGAGTCATCCCCCGCGTTGGCCGTTTCCTCAAAAAGCTCCTGGGCGGCTGTGGTTACCTCAAAAAACAGGTCACTCGCGTACTGTTTGCAGGTGTCGTCGAACGACAGGGGCTCGCCCTTGGTCCAGGTGTCGTTACCCTCGGGCACAACGGACACGTTACCCTCGGGGTCGACGTCTCGCACGAGGGGGCAAAAGGCCCCACGGCGATGGAGGTACTCGTAGGTGGAGTAAAGGTTATCCTCGGTGAACTGGATGGCATAGGTGCGGATGGGCATAGCGGTGGCGGTCATTGTAGGTCTCCTTTTTGTTTTGCGCCCTCCAGGCGCGTTTCCGTTTGACGAGGACTACTATACTCCTCCTGGGCGTTTGGGTTAAACACTCACCCCCAACTTTTTGCCCTCCACGGAATAACCATAAACAGATCTGGCCGGGAGTTAGTGCGAGTAAACTCGGCCAAACGTCACATCTTATTAAACATATTAACCCAGTAGGATATAGGGTTATTAAATCCTACCAGTCGGGTAGGTTTTTTAATCCTACTCTGCCAGTAGGATTAAAATCCTAGTAGCTAGGTAGGAATTTAAATCCCTCCGACTAGGTAGGATTAAAACCCTCAAGTATGGGTTGAGGGTCGATCGGTGAATCACACCTCGGGGCGCTTGTCAATACCCGGAGGGTATATTTCCGGACTACACAAATTTTTCATGAACCTGAAAGGCCGGGGGGCATGAAATTTCCCAAAAGCTGTTTTCCATTTCCGAACTTTAAAAAAATTTGACTGCACGAAATTTCCCAAAAGCAGTTTTTCAGCTCCCAACCTTTTAATAGCACGAAAATTCTCAAAACTCATTTTCCATTTTCCAACTTGAATCCAACCATCTCTCCCTGGGTATATTCATGCGGTGTGTTTGTCATAAACGCGGGCTGTGCTCGCTTAAGCGTCATTCGGCGCGTTAAACGTGAGCGAAGCTCACTTATAAGCGTACGCGTTAACGCGGGCTATGCCCGCTTATGAGAGAAGGTGGTTCGGTCTTGGCCGATTCTTTTGACTACAACGAGAGGTCCAGGCCTGCAAGGGTGGATGCTGTGCGCAGGTCGCTCTCTAAAAACCCGAAGCCTACGAAGGCTCAAATGTCAGCGATGGCTGACTACATCCTGTGCGTCTCCGACCGTGGGTCCACCCCCTACGAGAGGAAGCAGGAGTACCCGGTGCTCACCCGCAACAGGTGCGTCACGATAGCGAAGAGAGAGATGCCGGTCGGGTCGGTCTCTGCCGAGGGCATGTCCTCCGACGACACGCTGTCCTCCCTGTCCTCCGACATGCCGCCTGACTCGGCGTCGGTCGGCAAGAGGCAGTCGAACGTGCAGTCGCAGGAAGCGAATGCTATGCGTGAATCCATAGACTCGCTCAAAGCCCAAGCCGACAGGGCGACCGGCAAAAGGAGGTTTGAGCTTAAACGGCAGGTCATATCCCAGTACCGCGACCTTGTCGTGGCCGGCGAGTCCTCCAATCCGACCCCTGCGCCCGTTGCAAGGGCGTCTCTGCCGCCCGACGCGCCCGGTCTGTTGGACGACGACGTGGTCGTCGACCCAGTCACGCTGCTCCCACACGGCAGGCGCGGCATAACCATGTGCGACGAGAGGTGCGTTCTTGCGCTCATGCGTGACTACACTGCCCTCAAGGCTATGTCGAACGGGGACGCCAGGTCCGACGTGTCGGCGTTGCTCGTCGACCTTGAGGAGGCCGTCGACGCGCTGTACGGGGACGACGAGCCGATGAGGCTCATGGTCGAGCTCAAGCTCAAGAACGCCACCGACGCAGATGTCGCCAAGGTGATAGGCGAGAGGTTGGGAGTCCACAGGTCCGCGAGCTATTGGGGTGCCAGGTGGTCGATCCATGTTCCAAAGGAGGTTGCCGACAGGGCCAGGAGGCTGTGGCTTCTGCGCCACTGGGACAGATGGAAGATATGCACGAGGTGCGGCAGGGCGCTTCCCGCGCACCCCATGTGGTTTACAAGGAACTCAAGCAAGGACGGCTACTACTCCCGTTGCAAGGAGTGCAGGACTGCCGTCAGGAAGGAGAAGGAGGATGCCGACAGACGAGGAGTTTGATTTCCTGCTCGGCCTGTACCAGAAGGCGTCGGCGACGGTGAGCGGCATGATCAACGACGGTGCCCAGATTGACGGCACGAACCCCATGTCTGTGCTGATGAGCAGGTATCTGTCTGCCATGTTCATAGCCTGCTCTTGTGCGTCCGACGTCAGGAAGGGGGTGACCGGCAAGTGAGTTCCACGATACGCAAGGTGTGCTCCAAGTGCGGCAGGTCCAAGATACTGGACGAGTTCTTCTGCTACAAGAACGGCGAGAGGGACGACCTGTGCAAGGACTGCCTCTTGGAGCACGTGGACAACGGGGACCCGGACACGTTCCTTTGGATCCTTGAGAGGTACGACATCCCGTACATAGAGCGCATGTGGGTGTCCATGTCGAACAGGGAGTTCAAGGCCAACCCTGGAAGGTTCGGCCCCAAGAGCGTGCTCGGCAAGTACATGCGCAACATGAAGATGCACCAGTACCGCAAGTTCGGCTATGCCGACAGCGACAACCAGGAGCTCAACGGGCTCATCCCGCAGACCGACCAGGAGAGCGAGCTGGACTTGAGGAAGAAGCTTGAGTCGGGCGAGATAACCAAGGCGGAGTACAACACCAGGTCGTCTTACGCGGACTCGGTGTCGAGGGACGGGGAGTCGAAGGAGTACACGCTGAAGAGCGAGTACGAGAAGTCCGTGAACGACAACCTGACGACGCAGGACAGGGTATACCTGCTCTCCAAGTGGGGCACGTCGTACACCCCCGAGGAGTGGGTGCGCATGGAGAGCATGTACAACCGCTATTGTGCCGAGTACGACATGTCGGTGGACCGCGAGGAGACGCTGAAGAAGCTGTGCAAGACGTCCATTAAGATGGACGAGGCGCTCGACTCGGACGACACGTTGGGCTACAAGAGCTTGTCGCAGGTGTTTGACTCCTTGAGGAAGACCGGCAGGTTCACAGATCAGCAGAACAAGCAGGACAGGACGGACCTTGTCGACTCGGTCGGCAGGTTGGTCCAGCTCTGTGAGAGGGATGGCGGTATAATAGAGCAGATGCCGGACCCCGAGGAGTACCCGCAGGACAAGATAGACGTCACCATAAACAACTTCAAGCAGTATTCCGTCAACCTGCTCCGCAACGAGCCGAACATAGCCGGACTCATCGAGACTTACATCGCCAGGCTGGAAGAGGCCGACACGAAGACGAAGAGGTTCATGGAGACTATGGGCAACATGAGCGTGCCGTCCAGCCCCTCGGAGGATGACGACGAGGAAGAGGACGAGGGGGTTGAAGATGGCTCTTGATGACATTCTCAAGATGTCGGGTGGCTCCAGGGACAAGGAGGTTGACCTCTCGGAGGAGTCGGTGATGAAGCATATCGACAAGTTCAGGGAGCTTATAGCGTACTGGAGACTGTACCCCGACAGGTTCATCGACTACCTCTGCTCTCTCAATCCCAAGAACTCCTTTCATTTATATTTCTATCAACGTTTTTTCTTGAGGGTTATCTTTCGACATAGATACGTTTATGCCACGTTCACAAGAGGCTTCTCCAAGTCGTTCATGGCCGTACTCGCCCTGATGATAGAGGCGATACTCTACCCTGGAAGCAAGCTGTTCATGACCTCGGATGTTAAAGCCCGAATAGATTGGGCTGCGTAACGGAAACGTTGCGAAAAATAATTTTCTCTAACTGCTGGAACACCTTAATAGCCAAACATACTACAGCGTGATCGGTCAATCCACCGATGAGCGCGAATGTTGTCGAAAGGCAGAAAAAAATGTTTGGATGGCCCATGCTGAAACGCTAAAGGTCCTATCAGTAGGCAATCAGCAACCAAAGGAGTGGATTTATAAGCTAGATTACTATTGTTTTCTAGCAAGCTCCTAGGCTCAACGACTAGTGCCTAGCACGTAGCCAGCAAGCATATGGTTGGCGAAATGGGAAATTTCCGTCAAGGAAAAAGATATAGTCTATTCTCTATGGAAACATAGAGCAGCTTTATAAGCGGTGGACGGCTTGCGACCGTCTGCGAATATTTTAGAATCCGCCAGCATCTTAAGTTCCAAGGTAGAATTATTGGTTCAGATGATTCCCGCTCTTGGAAAGGAGATAGAGTGGGACACGAGGGGTAAGAACACAAAGACAGTCGTGTCGAAGGACAAGGTGTCGTACCAGTTTAAGAACGGCTCGGTTATAGAGAACCTCGCAGCGACCGAGTCCTCGCGTGGTCAACGCTACACGTCAGGCATCATAGAGGAATGCGCCAAAATCGACGGCAAGATCCTCAATGCCGTCGTCATTCCCACAATGGCCGTCGATAGGAACATCAACGGTCAGGTTGACAAGAACGAGAAGATAAACCGTAGGCAACTCTACATCACAAGCGCAGGCTACAAGGCTACGTTTGCCTACGAGAAGCTCATTCAGCTGTACTGCCAGATGGTCGTCGACCCGAAGCAGGCGTTCGTCTTCGGTGGAGACTACAGGCTGTCTCTTGCCGAGGGGCGTCTGTCCGAGGAGGACATGACTGCGACACAGGCTGACGCGACGTATGACGATACCACGTTCGCAATGGAATACGGTAGCGTATGGAGCGGTGTTGCCGAGGGCTCGTTCTTCGACCCCGATACTTTTGAGAAGTGGAGGACGATAGAACAGCCTGACCTCAAGTATGACGGCAGGACAAAAGACGGCTATTACATCATGGGAGTCGATGTCGGCAGGTTTGGGTTAATTGTATGCTCAAGTAAAATCTCTTTAATTGCTGGGAACTCTTTACAAAAAGACAATCAGCATCCAAGCTTCAAAGTTTTTATAATTTATAACTTTGAAGAAGGTTCAACGACTAGTGCGTAGCACGTAGGCCGTAAGCGTTTGACGGTCGAAACGGGAGAGGCCGATGAAAACGGTCAAGATATAGTCTGATCTGTATGGTGACATACAGCTGGAGCAATCCGGCAAGAGAGTAGCGACCTCTTGTGAACACAAATGGCACAACAGAAGTAATAATAATGAAGGTGGTTCCTTCGCCTCATACAAAATTCCCGAAAAAATATATAGAAAACGTCTTGTCTTATGAAGGTGAGAACTTTGTCTATCAAGCGATTCACTTGAAGAGAATTTTTAACCACTATAAATGCAAGGCCTGCGTACTAGACGGAAATGGGTTGGAATTAACTAGCTCCTTTGTCGAGTAATCGGCAAAGAAAACCCCTTTAACTGCTGGGAACTCCCTCTGGGACAATCAGCAACTAAATTACGGCTTGCCGTAAGAAGCTCAACGACTAGAGCGAAAGCTCGTAAGGTACAAGCTTTTGGTGCCTGAAATGGGGGGCCCTCTAGAAAGAGGTGAAGATATAGTCTGATCTATATGGCAACATATAGCTGGGTTAAGTCCCGCGCGCCGACCAGCGAACGGCACGGAACACAAATGTAGGAGCAGGCCTTGTCGATAACCTTGTTCTCGACCAAGACGACCCTGACACGGGCAAAACACTGTATGGATGGGGCGTTATAAACAAATACGAGGACGACATTGAGAGATATACCAAGTATGAGACAGAGAACACGATACAAGACGCACTGTACATCATAAAGGCGAACAGGGAACTAAACTCATCCTTGTACGCCTATACGCAAGCCCAGTTAATGGCAGGAAGAATAAGGTTCCCGATCAGCTCCCAGGTGGCAGAGTCCAACCTCATGTCTCTTGAGAAAGGCAAGGCCATGACGAAGTTGCAGAGGGAGACTTACCTCATGCCGTTCAAGCAGACGGACATTCTCAAGCTACAGATGCTCAACCTTGTTATGAAAGACGACAGTTTGGGTACAATAGTGCTCAAGCAGTCAAACTCAAGAATAAACAAGGACAAGTTCTCCGCGCTCATCTATGCACTGTATTGGTGCAAGATGGACGAAGAGAAGGCTCAAAAGAAGAAGTCGAATCTGGGAGATTTTGTCTTTTATTCGTAGTCTTGGTCAAAAGCTGTGTGATTGGTGCGCATAAAAAGCAAATATGGATTGAAAGGACCGCGTATACCAGTCCGTATACGCGGTTTTTTCATGCGCATAGAAAGGAGGGGACCGTGGAAAGTTCCAAAATGGAGATGAGAATACATGATATCCTTAAGCTGAACGACGTGCCGTTCGTGGAAGAGTACACGTTCCCCGACCTTGTTGCAAGCAGCGGAAGACCTCTCCGGTTCGACTTCGCAGTGCTGAACGACGACGGGAGCCTTGACTTCTTGATAGAGGCGAACGGCAAACAGCACTATTCCCCCGTCGGCAAGTTCGGCGGGCGTTCAGGCTTGAGTCGACAACAGTACAACGACTGTTGTAAAAAGAGGTATTGCAAGAAACATGGGATCAAGCTTGTCTCAATATCATACAAAGACGAGGACAAGCTGTCCTACGATTATATAATGGCATCAGCCGGCTACACGTAAGGAGGTGTACATGTCAGACGCATTTGGTCTGAAGACCGATGACAGCTCGGTTAAGCCTTTCCCGACAGACTTCAACTCAATCAAGGTCGGCAGAGAGCGCTTGAAGAACGACGTAACAGCCGACGTGGATGCCATCATTGATTCAATTCAAAGTCGCAAGCCGATTAAAAAGGAAGACGTCGAGAACGCATTCTTGAGAAACGACTTGCGAAAGCAGAGGGCGATATCCGAGTTCTTCTTCAGGACGAACGGCATATATTCAAGGCTTTGTCGCTACATGGCGTACCTGTTCAAGTATGACTGGATAGTCACTCCGATAAGGTGCGATGAGAAAGTCCCTGACAAGAAAGTCATCGAAGGCTGGATAAAGTCGCTGTTGATGCTTGACAACTGTTCTCTAAAGGAGACGTTCGGTGAGATAGCCCTCAAAGTCATGAAGCGTGGTTGTTATTATGGGTATATCATCCGTCAGAAGGATGCAGTGTACTTACAAGAACTCCCAATTGACTTTTGTAGGTCGAGGTACTCGCAAAATGGCATGAAGGCTATCGAGTTCAACGTCAAGTACTTTGACGAGAACTTTAAAGACCTTGACTACCGCATGAGAGTGGTCAAGATGTTCCCAAAAGAGATTCAAAAGGCATATGTCGCATACAAGACGGGTAAACTGCCGAAAGACGTGTCGAGCGACGACCTTGGTTGGACGCTTCTTGACCCCGAGATGACTGTCAAGTTCAACTTGAGCAATTCCGACGCGCCTGTGTTCATAAACGTCATTCCGGCTCTCATGGACTTGGACGATGCTCAAGACCTTGACAAGAAGAAGATGGCACAACAGCTCATTAGAATCATTGTGCAGAAGTTGCCGATGAAGAAGGACGGAGACTCTGTCTTCGACTTTGGCGAGGCAAGGCAGATACACAGCAACGCGGTCGGCATGGTCGGCAAGGCAATCGGTGTGAATGTCCTCACCACTTTTGCCGACGTCGATGTGGCGGATATGTCCGACAAAGGAAACGTCTCAAGTGTCGACCAGCTTGACAAAGTCGAGAGGACGGTCTACAACGAGGCTGGTGTGAGTCAGATGCAGTTCAACTCAAGCGGCAACATTGCCCTTGAGAAGTCTATTTTGAACGATGAGGCGACTCTTTCGAATTTGATTGATCAATTTAAGAAGTTTGGTCAAAGAATCTTAAAACCGATGAACAAGAGTAAAAATAGATTGTATTTTGAATTTTCTATTTTGCCGACGACGATTTACAATTACAAAGACCTTGCAAAGATGTACAAGGAGCAAGTCACAATCGGCTATTCACTGCTCTTGCCACAGGTTGCACTCGGAAGGTCCCAGCTTTCTGTGTTCGCTTCTGCCATCTTCGAGAACAAGATTATGAATCTGACAGAGCTGTTCATACCGCCACAGATGTCCTCCACAGTCTCCAATAACGGCGACAAGTCTCAAACCGATAATAAGACGGTGAAGAAGACGGACATAGAGGAGAAGAGCGCTGGTCGTCCTGAATTGCCTGACGACGAAAAGTCCGAGAAGACGATGCAGAACATCGAGAGCGCCTCGTAAGGAGAGAAGATGAACAACAATAAATCAGTGGAGACTATCGACTCTCCTGAATTTATAAACATAACGCCCTGCAACCCTATGGTTTCGAAGTGTCAAATCAAGGTGTTGTATGTCGGCAAGAACCGCAATGGGTCCTTTATTAGCAAGGAGACTGCCAAGAAGATGGCAGACACTCTCCCGACATGCCCTATCGTCGGGTGCTACATTGAGAAGAAGGAAGACTTCGGAGATCACGGCGAGGTCATAACGATTGAGGACGATGAGATAAAGTTCTCTTGCAAGACAAAGCCATACGGTTTTGTTGCGCCTGACGCCAAGGTGTGGTTCCAGAAGTATACCGACACAGACGAGTTCGGCAACGACGTCGAGCATGAGTATTTAATGACCGAGGGTTATCTTTGGACAGGCCAGTTTGAAGAGGCTCAAAGCGTCATTGACAACGGCAAAGGCCAGTCAATGGAGCTTGATAGCAACACTCTTGACGGTCATTGGTCACGCGACACTGAATCTGGCCTTGAATTTTTTATTATAAATGATGCAGTGTTTAGCAAGCTGTGCATTCTAGGTGACGACGTGGAGCCTTGCTTTGAAGGTGCCTCTGTCACTGCGCCGAAGGAGTATTCGGCAGACAAGAGTTATTCTACGTTCGCAAGGACGTTGTTTACGATGATGAACGAACTTAAGGATATCATATCCAACGAAGAGCCCACTGAAGGGGGGTTAGACATGGACAAAACCGCACAGACTTTCGAGGAGGTTGCCAAGGAAGAGGCTGTGGAAGAGATCACTCCAGTCGTGGAGGAGGAGACAGAGCCAGTTGCCGAGGAACCTGCCCCCGAGACTGTTGAGGAGCAAGCCGAGGAAGAGAACGTTCCGGAGGAGCCTGCACAAGAGGAGGCTCCTGTTGAGGAGCAGGCCGACCCAGAGCCGGAGTTCTCGCTTACACAGCTGGTTGCCGAGGTTGAGTCTCTGCGCAAGCAGAACGCCTCCCTACAGAGCGAGCTAGACTCCCTCAAGGAGTTCAAGCTCAAGGTTGAGAACGACGAGAAGGACGCCTTGATCGGCAAGTATTTCATGCTCACCGATGAAGACAAGGCAGACGTCATCGAGCACAAGGCGGAATATACGCTTGACGAGATTGAGGCCAAGCTTGCTCTTGCCTACGTCAAGAAGAACGTTAACTTCTCTATTGACGACGCCGAGGATGGGAAGGACGAAGAGCCAGCTCTCTCTTTCAGCCTTGACGACGCAGACGAGTCTTCTGTTGACTCTATCGCTACAGATCCAGTTATTGAAGCTTTACGCGACTACAGGCGCGCAACGCAAAATTTATAAGGAGGATTAAGAATGGCAGTTACTATCGACCGCGAGAAGCAGGTTCTCGCTGGACACGACAACTTTGCCCAGGTTGAGGACAATCATCTGTCTGCGAAGCGCGACGGTCGCGTTTACGCTCAACTCCCCGCTGACGAGAGCATCGACACTCTTGAGCAGGGCATGTTTGTCAAGTACGACTACGCTGGTGGCAAGGTTGCTTTCATCGGAGACGGCCCTTGGATGATGGTCTTCAATGAGGAGAAGCTCTATGACGAGCGCAAGCAGATGCACCGCGACTTCGCCATGAAGCGTACCGACTTCTATGACAATCAGATGTTCCCCCGCGTTCTCGGCATGGTTGCCGGTGACGTTTGGACGACCAACGCTCTTGCCAAGGGTGAGTACAATGTCGGTGACAAGGTTGCCCCCGGCGCTGACGGCTTCCTCACTGCCGGTGAGGGTGACGGCACGCTCGTCTGCAAGGTCGTCAAGGAAACCACTATGCCTGACGGCCAGCCTGCTGTCAAGCTTCAGTGCATCGTCGCTTAATTAGAAGGGGGATACAGATAATGAAACTCATGGATAGCAAGAGTCTGTTCGCCCTTGCAAAGGCGGCAGTCAACAAGACACCTGTCACTTACAGCGCCGAGGAGAGCTACAGCGCCGAGGAGGTCAACGACGTCCTACGCGCCCAGTTTGAGCTTCTCGCTCCCAACTATCAGGGCTTCCGTCGCAACGAGGCTTTGATTTACGAGCTCATTGAGAACACCATCGACGAGGTCCTACCCCGTAAGGTGATGGCCCAGTACGAGCGTTTCGCCGACGTCCAGAGCATCGCCCAGGGCGATCAGGCCGTCTTCAAGATTAAGATTACAGAGGCCGCTCGTAAGCGTGCCAAGGCTTTTGTCACCCGTGTCGGCCTTGCCGGTCGTTACGAGACTTTCCAGCTTGATGGTCGTGAGCTTACCGTTGCCACAAGCGCCATCGGCGGTGCCGTCAAGATCGGCTTCGAGGAGTTCCTCGATGGCCGTTACAGCCTTGCCGACTTCACAGACATCATGCTTGAGGGCATGGACGAGTACATTTACGCCGAGATCCTAAAGGCTCTTGACGCTGTTGTCGCCCAGACCCCTGCTAACAACCGCGCTACGTTCGCCGGCTTTGACGAGGCCACTATGGACCAGCTCCTCGCCATCTCCGACTCTTACGGCACTGGCCGTTCCACCATTTTCTGCACGCAGGAGTTCGCTTCCCGCATGCTTCCGCAGGACAAGTTCGTCTCTGAAGACATGAAGAACCGTCTGTGGAGGGATGGCTGGCTTGGCGACTACAAGGGCCACTCTGTCATCATGCTTGAGCAGTCAATGGTCGATGAGACCAACTCCGAGAAGGTCGTCGATCCTTCCAAGGCTTACATCTTCGCCTCGATTGCAGGCAACGAGAAGCCTGTCAAGATCGTCTTTGAGGGCCAGACTGCCGTTCGTACAATCACCGACAACGATGACTGGTCGACCGACATGCAGACCTACAAGAAGTTCGGCGTTGCCGTGTTCAGCAATCCTTCGATTTGTTGCTACACCAACACTGAACTCAAGAAGGCTGTCCGCTAGATTTTCCCGCCGTTCTTAAAACGGCTGATACGGCCACTTGATTAGTTGGGTATAACCCCCACTAGACGTGCCGAACCTAGAGGGGGCTTTTGCCCCCTCTTTTTTTAAAAGAGAAAAAAGGAGAAAAATATGCCAGTCAACGTTAATCTCGTGCCTGATGACACGATGGTCAAGCTCGTCAATATGATGGATTCGCCGACAGGGTACAAGCTCATGAACGGTACGTTCAGAAGGTTTGCCCCAAGAGGCACCATGAGCGTGACCGCCGGAGAAGTCAGGGAAGTCTCCAACATGCCCGGCACAATCACTTTGTTCCAGAACTACTTAAGGATTGACAACAAGGACCTCGCCACAGAGCTTGGCGTGTCCGATGATTCTTTTGAGCACGAGTATTCATGGGGCAGGGATGAGATTGTCGGCGCATTGACGACAGAGCCTATTGAGGTTCTTCTTGATGCTCTTGACTATGCCCCCGATGCCATCAAGGAGTCTCTTGTCGATATTGCAGTCGAGCTTGAGATTCCAGACGTCAACCGCCGTAAGGCCATCAAGGACGCCACAGGCAAGGACGTCACGAAGATGATTGAGATTAAGAATGCCTACAAAGACGAGTCCCAGAAGGAAGACGGCAAGCCGACCGAGAGGAGAGCCGCACAAAAGCAGGCTCCGGCAAAGAAGTCTTCTGGTAGGAGAGCAAGTTCCACTGCCGTTGACACAAAGGAAGAGAAGACCGAGGAGGAGTAGGATATGGACCCCTTTTACACCCCTGATTTATCCAATCCACAAGTAAAAGGGCCAGAAAGCCATCTCACGACTCTTGACGAGATGTACGACGTCTTTTTAAGCCACATCACAGACGACATGTTTATGGAGCTTACAAGAGAAGACACTCAAGGAATGCTTGACGAGATTCTTATGGGTGCGCTTCCTTATTTTGAGTTTCCAAGGAAGAATATATTTGACATAAACTGGTCAGAGAGACATTTCAACGTGCAGTTGACTGCCGAGGAAGAGCTTATAATCTGCCAGTATATGATTTCCGTCTGGATAGGCTATCAGCTCGCAAGCATTGAGCTTGTAAGGCAGAAGTACAGCAGTAGCGACTTCAGCTTCACGTCTCAAGCAAGCCATATGGCAAGGCTGATTCAGCTGAAGACCCACTACGAGGACAAGGGATTTCACCTCCAACGTCTCTATTGCCGTCGCCGCGTCAACAAGAACGGCGAGGTAGTGCCAACAATGGACACGATTATGGCGGTGGACTGACAATGGAAACGTGCACGATAGAGATTCCAAACGAGATGCTTGTGGAGTATTATTACAAGGTCGGCAACCAGATATTCAAGCTTCTCCCTTTGAGAGAAGAGGGTGGAGCTTGGATGAAGTTGCTTGACACTGTGATTTTAGAGTTGACTGGTATGCAAAAGCTTTTTCCTGACAAAGAAGAGCTTGTCTCTCTTCTCGTAAAGTTAAAGGGATTGAAAGAATTAAGTCCCGGTATGGATTTCATGGACTATAGACGCTTTGTCTTCGAATGTTGCACCCTTGTCACAAAGATAAGGGGTGAGTACAATGTCGATGGAGACAATGAGGCAAAAGCTTCTGTTTAGAGGCGGTTTCAATTCGATAGACAGGATCAATAAAGATAAGTTAAAGAGCCTACGACTTGCTCTAAAAGGAGACCAGCACTCGCGTCGCGTAAAGACGCCAGAGAAGGAATGCTGGTATGGTTTGATCAACGACAACAAATTGACTGCCGACTATGACAGAAAGATTTTTGCGATAGAGAAAGACGCACACCTAAAGGCAGGCGATGTGTTCGAGGTGCTTGACGACGGTTCTCACTGGATGGTGTATCTGCCGTTCTTGTCTGAAACGGCATTCTTCAAGACGGAGATAATAAGATGCCGTTACACCATTGACTTGGACGGCACGACATATTGGATTTACTTCCAGGGGCCGACAGAGACGTCTGCAAGCTGGTTCATCAAAGACGCTATGAACATTGCCAACATGAACCTCAAGAGCACTGTGTACGTCAAAAAGGATGACAAGACGGATGAGTTCTTCAATCGTTTCAAGAAGATAAAGATAGCAGGGCAGACCTGGGAAATACAGGCTACAGACCGTTTCTCTGTGCCAGGTATAATAGAGGCTGTTGTGAAGGAGACGAACGATAACCCCGTCGAGGACATCGCAGACGTCCTTCCTGCTTGTCCGTGCGATCAGATTCTAGGCCAATCCATCGTCGAGCAAGACGGTGAGTTTGGTTTTGAGATAAGAGGAGACTACCTCAACGAGGACAGCGAATGGAGAGTTGACGACAATCCAAGAGTCAGAATCTCAAGTGTGACAGAAAACGGACGATTCGTCAAGGTCAAGGTCTATGACGGGGCCGTTGACGGTTTCACCCTTAAATATGGGACGAACGACAGTTGGTTTGCAAAGAAGGTCTTCATAAAGCATTGTCAGACTCCGATTGTCGGAGAGGCGGTTGTCTCTCCCTACGACGTCGTTGAATACAAGGTTAGAAACGAAGTCAAAGACGGCACCTTCTATGTGGATGGAATTGATTCAAAGCATGCAAAAGTGGTTGCCCAGAAGGGCAACTCTTGCAAAGTTGAGATAACTGCTTCAAGGACATGCGATTTCCTGCTGAAGTTCAGGAATGATGATGGCTGTTACTTTGAGCAAAAAATCGAAGTCCGTTCACTTTAGGGGGTGACATGTATGATTTATAAGGCTACCAGTTTGGCAAAAGATTTCAACGTCACGTTTCTGTCAATGGAGAATGACAAAGAGGCCGTTGTAAGGAAGCTCTTTGTTGAGAGCAAGCCGTATAGCGACTATCTCAAGAGGCTTATGATTGTAATGAAGAAGGACTGTCTTGACTCTTCAAAACATCAGTATCAGACTCTTATAGACGAAGTTTCAGTCTCAAAGCTGAAAGACGACGGTTATATAAAGTTTGTGCCGATTTTGCCGTTCATCGAGTTCGAGAACTCAAAGAGTTATCTGTTCATCAGATTCCGAGATGTCGCTCCGACGGTCAACCCCCAATATACGAACACAACGACGGAGATTATGTGTATCTCAAACTTTGACAATTGGGAGTTAGACAATTACGCCATCCGTCCTTGGAAAATGGCAGGGTATATCAACGGAATGTTAAACAATGCAAAGTTAAGCGGAATCGGCACATTGCAGTTTGCTGGAGCAAGCGAGTTCGCATGGGACGAAAACTGGGGCGGGGTTCTTCTCACGTATATTGCCACACACTCCACTGACGACCAAGAGCAAATCAGTGAGGAGTCTGGCATAGTAGATGAGCTATAAAGGTGACGTTGGCTTGTATCTCTCCGGTGCCCAGGTGCCGATAGAGGGATGCGGAGTCTTTATCACCCCGCCAACCATAAAAGCCGTTGCCCAGTTTGGAGAAAACGACTTTTTACTTGCCGTCCGTGCCATGAGTGTCGATCGGGCGTTCATAGGTCCAATCAAAGACAGCACACCCCAGCTTGAGAATGTCCCTGACTTTCAGATACTTCTTACTGTTGTGAACTCGGACGAGAAACTGCTGGACGTCATAAACAGGTTCCTCTCGGTTGTGTTCCCAAATTATTTTGTCGAAGTAAAGCAGAACATGATTTGCTTTAAAGAAAACGAAGAAGACAAAGCGATTAAGGGAATGATCAACCAGTTCAATTGTGAGAACTTTTGTACTGCCATCAAAGAGCTCTTTTGGCCTCCTCAAAAGAACGACAAAGAGTTCAACCCAGCGAACGCGAAAGCAGAAGAGATTGCAAGAAAGATAGAGGCTGGCAGAAGAAAAACTGCGTCTGACGCTCTTGGAGGAGAAAATTCTTCTTTGTTTGGACTTTATGCTTCGGTCATTTCTATTGGATTGGCCGTCGATATAAATGTTATATATAGGTACACCCCATTTCAGCTGTTCGACGCATTCACGCGGTATATGAAGAAGAGCGAATACGATCTCTTTATGAAGATTAAGACAACCCCTATGATGAGTACCGACGGTGTCGAGGAGCCTGACCATTGGGCTACTAATATATACGAATAGTATAATCTAGAAACCTTTTTAAGGAGGATGTGTTTATGAACTTTGGTGTTCGTGAAATTTGCGACGTCGTCTTCAAGGCTCGTACCGACGGCGTTCGTGTCGGCAACCAGACTTTCAAGAAGGGCCAGCCGGTCCTTTACATCACAACTGCCAAGACTTCCAGCCTTGAGGGCGCTACCACAACGGTCTACGCCCAGGGCGGAAAGGGCAACCCACGCTTGATAGCATGGGAGGGCTGGGGTAAACCTTCCCTATAAGGTTTACACTCGCATCTGCGTGAACCCTCCAATAAGCAAACCAATGCTTATAAGAAATACCTCCTGAACTGCTGGAAAATCCAGAAGCATAAAATTTCTTGACTTTTTTGATATATTGGGGTATAATGTCCCTAGGACATATAAACCAGTACAAAAAAGGAGAGCGATATTTATGACTGGACAATCAGCATCCAAGCTCGAATACAAACCTCTAAAAGAAGATCCAGATTATTTAATTTACAACGACGGCAGAGTCAAGAGTTTAAAAAAGCCTGGCTGTCACGGAGGACGGTACGAGGAAGACAAGGGTCGTTGGGTTTCAGGTAAGATTGACAATGTTGGCTACCAGACATATTGTCTGGCGCTCATGAACGAGCTTACTGGGAAAAAGGGCAAGATGGTTTATGCGCATCGTCTTGTTGCTGAATATTTTCTTCCAAACCCTGACAATCTTCCGGTCGTCCATCACAAGAACGGCGACAAACTTGACAACAGAGTTGAGAATCTAGAGTGGGCGACTTTCAAGCAAAACACAGACGAATATCTGAAGAATGCGAAAGTCATTCACAGGAACCACCGATATCACATTGAAAACCTCCCTGGCGAGCAATGGCTACCGGTTAAAGATGCGCCCATTTACGAGGTATCCAACATGGGTCGAGTTGTAAATACCAAATCTGGAAAACTGATTCGAACGGATGATAACTTAAGATATAGTAGAGTGAAACTTGGGATGAATGGTCCAAGGTATTACATCCACAGGCTTGTTTACAGCACTTTCACTGGAGATTATGATTACGACGGCTATGTTATTGACCACATCAACAACGACCCGTCAGACAATCGTTTATGTAATCTACAAAAAGTTACTCATTCAGAGAACAATTTTAAAAGGTTTCAAAAGTAATCGAGAAGGTTCAACGACTATCCGTCTGTCGGAGTAGGACGCAAGCGCGTCCGAAGTGGGAGGCCCCTGCATTAAGCGGGGTGAAGATATAGTCTGCTCTCCACGTATACATAAAGGTGGAGTCCTGGCAACGCGATTGCGACCAGGAGGGTCAGGGTAGCGACCTGGCTCCAACACATAGGGAACGCACAATGACCTTCACTGTTGAAGACGCATTGATTTCGCCTGTTTCTCTTGCCATGCTTACTGGTGCCGGTCTTAACAACGTGACCGACGCTAGCAACGCCACTGGCACTTACATTTACCAGCCCGTCCAGTTCGATCTTCCTATCGTCAAAGGCAGGAAGGACGGCACTGCCTGTGTCCACCTTGATTACGACACAGCCCAGGACGCCCATGACATTTACTTCAGCGAGAACAAGGGCCAGATTTTCGGCACAGTCCTCGACAACGCCGGCGCTGGCGTCTACTTCCTTTCTCTTGCTACCGATGGCATCAAGCTCATCGAGAATGGTGAGATTCGCAAGGACGATACCTCAACGACAGAGAATCCAAAGGATTACATTGGTGAGTGTGTGCCTGGCGACACCGATGGTGGACATGTTTTCACCATTCCTTCTTCTGCTAATTCTTATCTTGAGCTGACTTTTGTTGACGCCGAGCAGTATATCGGTTGCACTCTTCGTGTCGACTGCTATTGCCAGCGTTCAAGCGGAGCCAGGCAGATCACCATTGACGCCGAGAACTTCGCTGGTGACTTCTACATCGAGGCCTCCACGCTGTTCCGCGACCAGTACACCAAGAAGGACATGCCTGCCGTCTTCGTCATTCCTGACGCCAAGATTCAGTCCAACTTCACATTCACCATGGCTAACTCCGGAGACCCAAGTAAAGTAGAATATTGCTTGGCTGCGTAGTAATACGTTGAAAAATTAGCTCCTTAACTGCTGGAACACCTTTAGAGCCTTGTAAACCACAACGTGGGCGGCAACGTCGAGCGTGACGGTTTGAAAATTACAAGGATTAGGCAATCAGCAACCAAGGGCCTGTAAAAAGCAGGTCAAGGCTCAACGACTATCCATTTATTGGAGTAGAGCGCAAGTGCGCTCGAAATGGGAGACCCCTGGCGACAGGGTGAAGATATAGTCTTATCTCATGCGAAAGCATGAGCTCTTGTTAAGAGGTGTGAGTGTAACGAACTCACATAAAAACAAATGTCTTTTACTTTCACAATGGACGCTTTCCCGGACTACACAAAGTTCGATCGTACCAAGAAGGTCTTCTGCGCCATTCAGATCATGGGCGACGAGAACGTTCTTCCAAAGGACAGCCTTGTGAAGGATGACACTTGCAATCCTGCCGATCCTGCGATTACGAGCGCCGTTCCTGGCAAGGAAGCCAAGTATGGCCGTAACCTGAAGACAGAAATTACCCGTAAGAATATTGACTTCTTCGGTATGCTCTATCCTGTCAGTGACACTACAGAGTATACAAAGAAATATAATACTATGGCGGGCGTTGAGAGTGATAAAGTCGATAAGACTCCTCTCCCCGATGGTGAAGCTACAGGCTACTATTTCCCTGTTGATCTTACAGGTGGAAAAAGCTACACGTATAAGTCTATTGGTGGCAAGGAACTTACCAGTAAGGACGGTAAGATGCTCTTTGCTGTTGACTCCGCCAACCCTGTCATTGAGGTTAAGGTTAATGGACCTGCTCCTTCAGCTGGTGATGATAGTGAAACCACTACACAAAAGGTTTCCACTTACACCTTTGACTTCTCAAAGTGTGTCTTTAAGTAAGAAACATCCTCTAAAAAGCCGTTCTGCCCTGCTTTGGGGTGGGGCGGCTTTTTTCGTTTATTAAGTGAAAGGGGGAGAAAATGGCAAAAAAGTCTTCTAGCTCAAACAATAGTGGGAATACTCCTGCTGGGAGTAAAGAATATACTAATTATGGGTATGTATATTACTATTATGATAACATAAAACATAAATTCCAACCTAGGGATTTAGACGATATCTACATGTCTCATTTAAATGATTTTAGAAAAAAAAGAGCCAAAAACAGCACACAAGGCTTAAACGATAAAAAAGTTAGTCCTAAAGAGGTTGACAGACTAGCAAAAGAGTTTAAAGCTATTGACAGAGAGGGGAACACTCCTGAAGACTACTTTTTTAAGCCGTTTGAGAATGGCATAGATTGGTCGATGGACGGCAAGGAAGCCCGTGTTCTCAAACAGGGCGATTTAAACAACATAGGATATCTATGGACTTTTGTGGAAAATTCTGCGACCAGCATGCAAGGACTTCTTACAGCGTTAAAAGAACTTTGCTGGCAGTATTTAGATAAGGACAACGGACTGTTTGCAAAATGCCAATACGATTTAGTCGTGAAAGCAATAGACCAAGGATTAAAGAATTTAACCCTAGAGCAAGAAAGTGCAATAAAATTATTCTTCCCAAATTACAAAGAAGGGCAGATAATTGATTTAGAAAGTTTTAAGAAGAAGTATGGTGGCCTTTATGATCAAGTTCAAGGAATAAACGAAAAAATAAAAGAGCTAGAGAGATATGCAAAACAGACGTCAAAAAATGTTTCTGGGCGTGCTTCTGAAAAGAAATGGAAAGACGATATAAGGGGAACTGAAGTTGCCATTATAAACTCTTTAATGAGCTTTAAAGGAAGCATAGAAGAGCTGGTCGGTGCAATGGCTTTTGCGAATGCCGACGATGAGTTTTTTAACAATTTTAAGGATCGAGAAATCAGTATCACAGGATCGGATCCAGGAACTATAATTTTTAAAGAAGATCCGGAGCTAAAAAGGCGTGCCACACAAAGCATCTTAAAAGAGTCTGAAATCAATACAACCTCCAAATCTGATATTACAGTAAAAGCAACTCGTGACGGAGTGACGGTTAGATTCGGTATATCAGTAAAAAACTACGCTGGGTACAAGAACATTAAGAGTTTACCACCAGGCAAAAAACTTGGCAATATAAAAATATTATCTACAAATCTTTTGGCTTTACTTACTAATTTTATTGGGTATAATGATTCTGACTTTTTCAAGGTTTTAAACCTTCTTTCTGCTATTCCAGCAGAAGATGGAGAAAGAGAAGACGCTCCTATTAAGAACAAGACGAGTTCAAGAGCACAAAAACAGAAAGACCTTGAAGTTCTTATTTCTCAACTTTCTGCAATGAGTGCTCTTTCTGCGCTTACTGGAATTAGAGGGGGACTTTCTGTTGTGGGCCAAACATATTCAAGCTTCATGCTCATTGGTGGAAGACTCATCTCTATGGAAGATATTCTGACGAAGTGTATGGACTCTTTGGTAGATTTAAAAAATAAAACTTATACAAGATCAAACCCAATTACTATTTTGGGTTTAAGAACTAGAAATCAAAGCAAAGGAACTACTTTTGGAACGTATGAAAGCAACAACAAAAATAGCTTCGTCCCGGCTTCTGCTAACGGTGGTAGTCTGACACAGCTTGCAAGACAGCGCTCTAAAGAAGTCATAGGGAAAAATGTTGATGCAATGAGAGCCCATAAAATAAACATCACATTAAACTCCAGTATAATAATTGCTTTATTAAGAGAAATCACTCCTACACAATAGTAGGTTGACAAGAAAAGGAGATAAAAGGAATATGATTGATATGGAACTTGAAAAGCAGTCCACCCTCACTGCAAAGGATATGAACGACCTTCTCGCATTCGCTATCGGGGAGGCCGAGAACGACGGTTTTGTGAACCGTTATGTCTTCGAGAGGGCAATGTATACTTACCTGTACCTCCTACTCGCAAAGGGCGACGAGCAAGAGGCTGTCAGGAACTCCATCAACGAGAACGGAGTCCTTGTTGCATGGCAAGAGCTAGTCGGCACAGGTAAGATTGAGCAGATGGCCCAGGAGCATAAGACAGAGCTTGCTCTTGCCGAGAGGGCCAGTGCAGATGTGTTTGACGACTATAACGCCTATAGCAAGTCCATTAGGGCGTCTTTTGCCAATATTCAGTCTGCCAGCAATAACATCATGGAAAACGCAGCCAAGCAGATGTCGCAGATGCTTTCTTCTGACCAGTACAAGGATATCATGGACATTGCCGAGAAGTGGGGCCTGAACAACGCTCTTCTCCCTGCGTAATTAGTGGTCACACATCAAAAAAAGAAGTCCCTGCTTTTGGATAAAAAGTAGGGACTTTTTTTATATTAGGAGGAAAAAGAATATGGCAAAGTATTCCAATACTATTGTATATAATTTACAAACGAACCTCGACAGTAGAGGTATAGACACTTTAAGAAAGAAATTAAGTCAAGTACAGACAGACCTGTACAAGCTGAAAGGCATGAAGGGTCTTACCTCTAACATAAAAAACGACAATGCACTTAAGTTTGCTGATAACAAGGAGCTTGAGGAAAGTTATCAAACGATTCTGAAGATTCAGAAGGCGCTAAACTCTGCCACCAACTTCTCCACTGGGTCGTTCAATACTTCTGCATTCTTATCAGATCTTCAAAAGATGGATGTGTCAACCCAGAGTCTTATTAAGACGTTCTCAACAGTTGGCGTCACTGGACAACAGGCGTTTAACCAGTTGGCTGCTGCTCTTGGTTCTACCGAGGCAAAAGTCTCCAGGATGAGCACGACAGTTACAAAGATGTTCAACACTTTCCAGAACACCCTTCGCTGGGGCATAACGGCAAGCATTTTTGAGACGGCGTCAAACAGCATTGGACGTGCCGTTGATTACGTGAAAGACTTGGACAGGTCACTTAACGACATCAGAATTATTTCTGGCTATAACGCCGAAGATATGAACAAATTTGCTGACTCTGCCAACAAAGCGGCTCAAGCTCTTGGTAAGACGACGACAGAATATACTAATGCTTCGTTGATTTATATTCAGCAAGGTAAAACTCTTAAAGAGTCGAACTCTCTTGCCGAATTAACCCTCAAGACGGCAAATGTTACGGGGCAGGCAACCGCAGAAGTTTCAGAGCAGTTGACGTCGCTCATGAATGGCTATCAGATTTCTGTAGACAACATGGAAGCGTCAGTTGATAAGCTCACAAAAGTCGCAGCGGTCAGTGCTTCTGACCTAGAAGAGCTTGCAACGGCAGAATCCAAAGTCGCATCTACAGCTAACGCCCTAGGCGTAAGCCAAGACCAGCTAGTCTCCCAGCTTTCAACTATTATTTCAGTAACTCGACAGGCTCCCGAGTCAGTCGGTAACGCCATAAATTAAGTTTTTAGGGCATAAAAGAGTCTAATTGCTGGAACCTCCTAAAGCCGTTTTGCCTTTTACTTATAAATTCCCGTGGGTAAAAGGAGCGAAAGCAGAAACAAGTAAACGGATGGGATATGGCATGTGTTATAGCCTAACTCCTGCGAATGGATGATCAGCAGCCAAGGGAAAGGTAATATATAAGAATGGCTAAAAAGATTTCTAAAGACGAGTTTTTATCTAGGTTCAATTTCCGCTATCCCCAAGCGAAGGTTGAGATTCTTGAATATACTTCAATTTCAAGACCGGCAACTATAAAGTGTTTAAGGTGTGGAAAGATTCTAAATCGGCAAAAGGCAAGGCAGTTTTTAAATGGGTTTGATTGCTGCGGGGCTCATGACGAGACTCGTTTACAAAAGGTTTATCGAATGTATGAAAACAGTGATTTCACTATTGTAAAAGTCGTTGATAAAGATAATGTTATTGTTAAACATCAAACTTGCGGATGTGAAAGTCATAGGTCTTTGAATGCGTGTCTTGATAATCCATTTGCTTGTTTGAATTGTGGCACCCAAAAAACAAATAATCTATTACCAATAAAGGACGCTAGACGACAAATTAGAGAGAAATTCAATGGAGAGATAGAGTTGTTAGAATACAATGGGCAACTTGAAGGTAATTATTACAGATGCTTAAAGTGTGGTAAAGTTTTTAAGCGGAAACAAGTTTGCATGCTTCAATCGAGAGGTTGTCCATCGTGTGACAAACAAATATCTACAGGAGAGAAAGCAATAAAGAAAGCTCTTGTAGAACATGGTATTCGTTTTATTGAACAATATAAAGTCCCTGAACTTCCAAATCAAAGATTTGACTTTGCAATAATAAACAGCAAAAATAACGTACAATACTTCATAGAAGTCCAAGGGGAACAACATTACAAAGTTGTGGACATATGGGGTGGAGAAGACGGACTAAAACGTCGACAAGAACTAGATAAAAACAAAAAGGATTATTGTAAGAGGGCCGGGATTCCTCTTTATGAAATTCTTTTAAAAAAACAAAAAATTCTTAATCTTGATATATTACCTTTTCAAGGTTCAACGACTATCTCCGTGAAGGAGAGTACATCGCAAGCTAATGGCGATGGAAATGGCTCTTGCCTAGGTGAAAACCTGGGTTAAGATATAGTCTTGTCTCGTGTGAAAACACGAGCTGTGCTTGTCACAGTTGTAGGCCTTGCGAGCCTATAAAAAAATTCACGTGAAGACCATATACGCAAGGCTTGGTGACCTCCAGCTCGGGGAGACGCTCGAAGACGGTACTACTCTAGGCTCCATCGGTGAAGCACTGAACGAGGTCGGAGTTAACATCCAGAGCTCTACTGGAGATCTCCGCGATATGGGCGATGTCATTGAAGAGCTTATGGGCAAATGGCAAAACCTTGACACTGCACAAAAGCAGGCTCTCGCCGTCAAGCTCGCTGGTAAGTACCAGTATAACAACTTAATGGCATTGCTTGAAAACTCCAAGATGTATGAAGAGAACTTGGAGGCGGCCCAGACCTCTCTTGGAACCATCAATCAGCAACAGCAGATTTATCTTGACTCACTCGAAGGTAAACTCAATACATTGCAAGCCACTTTTGAAGGGTTTATCAATTCTATATTCGATGTGGATGATATCAAACCTTTTATTGATGATATCACAGGGCTGATTAAACTTCTTACAGGGTTTACCTCTTCTATTGGTTCAACAAGTATATTCTCTGGTGTGCTTGGTACAGGATTGAGAGTGTTTAGTCAGAATTTTGGAGATCGAGCTTTAAACAAATCTCAAAATAGGAAAGCTAGAAAGAGGACTCAAGACAGTGCGACACTTGGAACCCAGTTATTAGCAGAATTAGATGTAGATTCTTTAAATCTCGGCGAAAATTCTGCTACATACGCGGCAGCTAAAACACTTGGTTCAAAGACAAAGATAATGAACGAGCAACAACGCGGACAATCAAGACAAATGCTCATGCAAATGGTAAATCTTGAGAATGATTTATTAAGTAAAAGAGAAAAAGCAACTAGTATATTAGACAAGATGGCAATTGCCTACAAAAATATTACAGGTCAAGCAGTTGAACTTAAAATAAATGAAGACGGTCAAGTTGAGAATCTAGATCAAGCACTTCTTATTCTAGGAGATATAAAAGAGAGTTTTGCTGCCATTAACGAAGTTTCTGATAATATTGCTCCTAATATAGGAAAGATCAACGCAGAATTTAATGCTATAGCTGACGGTATTGGTAAGAACAAAAACAAAGGCTTCAACAAACAGACGCAAAAGAGGATTACAAACGCTTCTTACAGCCTTGATACTTTAATAGGGACCCTTTCTACAGACAGTAGACTTTTAGGGACAGATGGAACTAACATAATGTCATCTCTTCCCCAGTATCAAGCGCTTGTTGCTGCTAATACCGCTCTTGGAGAAGCCGTTTCAAAGATGCCAACAAAGCCTGGATCAAAAGTTCCTAAAACAGTTACCAAAGAAGTAGAAAATGCGTTCAATAACTCTAGACAGGCTGTAATTGATTTTATAGAAGCACTACAAAAACTTGAGAATGTTGATGAGAAAACAGCTGCTTCAATAAAACAATTCCTACAAGAGATTGGCCTACAAGAAGGCGCTCTTAAGGGAATGACAGAAGCGGTGGGGGATTTTAAAGATAGTTTAACTACGAAGGAAGTAGTTTCAGAAGTAATAAATCTTACAGGCTCTATCGGACAACTCATTGCAAGCGTTCAGAGCTTTAGATCCATTGGCTCCATATGGGGAAATGCAGATTTAAGCGGAGGAGAAAAACTTCTTCAAACAATTGAAAATCTTGTTTTTACAGCTCCTATGTTAGCAAGCGCAGTGGTAAATCTTGGTGATCAAGTTGAATTACTTATTGATGACTTTAAAGCAAAAAAACGAGCTGTAAAGCAAGATTCGATTGTTACAGCAGAGAACACAATTGTTACCGATCAAAACACAGAAGCTCAAGAAAGAAACAATTTGGCAAATAAAGCCGGAGCAACTGGTGGGATATCGGCAGGTGGTACATCTTCGTCATCTAAAGGTAGTAAACTTGGAAGTGCCGCTGGAAAATTTGGGAAAATTGCTGGTTTGGTTGGAAGAGCTAGTGGAGCAATCCCAGGAATAGGAACTGCGATTTCTATCGGAGCCGCTGCACTTTCAATTGGAGGCGGAGTTGTAGGAGCGGCCATTGACGAACAGGCTCAAATTGTTGAAGATAAATTAGCAAAAGCAGTGGATAAAGCCAATGAAGCTCTTTCTAATTCCTCTGGTATTATTGAAGCTCGTAATAATATGGAAAGTCTTTACGAGCAGTATGAAAATGGTAAAATTTCTGCTTCAGAAATGACGGACGCTGTCAACAATCTTTACGAAAAGCTTGGTTTAACGACCCGTGTTGAAAATGGGACTCAAGCACTTAAAGATTATGTTGAGCAAGCAGAAAAAGCCACAAATGGACAGCTGAAAGTTAGCAATGCTGACCTTTTTTCTGGAATAGAATCCTCTAGAAAATCTGATGATTTTTTTACAAATGACAATGGTAAGTCTTCGAATTCTCTAGAAACAGGGACTCATGTTACAGGTGCGCAATGGCCGTGGGAAACAGAGACAGAACAACAGCGTAATACTCGTGCTTCAAACAAAAAAGCAGTAGACGCTCTTTCACAGGCAATGAATGGGACAGTTTTTTCAACAGAACAGGGTAAAAAAGCAATAAATGAGCGCGATTATATCGAGCTGACATACGCTAAAGTTGATCCAAATGCGTCTACACTGCAAATTGTTGATGATTATTCTGAAGTTTTGTCCGGTTTACAAGACGCTTTAGTTAACGGTACGATTTCAAATGAGGAATATACCGCTGCTCTTGGCTTGTTTCAAAATATTTTTGGAAGCGTCGAAGACATTGAAACACTTGTTTCTCAAGAAAAACAATACGAAGAAAACATGGTTGAAATTGCAAAATCTAATTTAAAAGATAAGATTCCAGATAACGCTTCTGACGAAGATATAGCGAAATTGGTAATACCAACTATTCAAGAATTGTTACATGACGAGTCGTTTAAGAATCTTTATGACAGTACAAATAAAGAGGATCGCGGGCAGTTTGTCCTTGATACGCTTGCGAGTATTTTTGGTGAGCAATATCGTGAATTACTCGCTCAAACGATGGATGATTTTAACATAGATACAGAAAAATCAGAGTGGGCAGGCAATGGGAACCTGTCAAACAAGTCTAAACTATTTCATTATCAAGGCCATGCGACAGGAAACGATGAATTAAACAAAGCTCTTCTTAAGTCTCCTTCTGCGATGGAGTATATCCAAGGAACAAAACTTTCTTATGATGAGCTTTCTATTGCTGCAAAATATGCTCAATCTTTCGGCATCAGCATGGACACTTTTGTTTCAATTTTAGAAGAAAACAGTAAAACCATTGAAGACCTTGCTACAACATTTATGGATCCATTTAATTTTCTTGGCTCTCGGATGCCGAAAAGTGTTACTGTCGCAGACTCTTTGTTTGGACAACAGGCGGAAGCCGAAAAAGCCCAGAGAGAGAAAGAAGACCGCCAAAACAAAGCTGCTAGATATCTTATGGCAAGAGACCCCTCTTTGTCTTTAGAAGATGCTATTGCAGAAGGCGATAGGCTTCATGACGAAATTTTTTCAATAAGCAGTGATATTCTTACTGATGCGCAAAAGACCGAGAGATTCTGGGATGTTGTAAGTGGTAAGTTATCAGAAAGCGATCTTTTAAACAATATAAGTCAAATGACTTACAACGTTAACGATATGGCAGGAGCTTCTGAAGAAGCCAAGACCGCTATGGCAAATGCTGCTTCTTTACTTGACGCTCAACGTCTTGGAAATGGTCAAACTTTTGATGAGAGACAGAAACAAGCTGGCTCGGATGTAGAATTTCTCTATGGAGTGCTCGGGGAGGATATTGTCAATTATTCCGAGGAACAGCTTGCCTCTATGGCTCAATACGCAGCCGATGCAGTGGAAGCTGGATGGTCTCCGGAAAATGTGCAAGCCGCAATTTTATCTTACCTTACGACAGGCGAATGGACAGCTAATATCACTTTTGAAAACGGCGAAGAAATCGGCGCAGATCAAAAATCTATCGACGCTTATAACACGCTTGTTGAGCAAGCTAGAAAAGAGTCTGAACAGAAGTACGGCGAGGGGCATTACAACGATGAAGAAGTAGCTTCCCAAGTGGCTTCTGTGGCTTCCCAGCTTCATGCTGCAAATTATGAAATCACTGAATTTACAGACGCCATTGCAGACGGCTCCATCTCTCTTGATGAGGGCATCGAAGCTGCTTTACAAGCTTTCTTTGACCTCAAAAATGGCACTGCACAAGCAGAGCAGTGGACAAAAGACAGAGTCGAGAGAGAGGCCCAAGAAAAAGCTTCGCAATGGCAAGATTTTTATGATTCACGCTCAAAAGACTATTCTAAAGAATATGGCGCAAATTCTGTCGATATGGCGATGAAAGACGTCAATGAGTTTGACGCATGGTTAGATGAACACGGAATTACAAAAGCTGATTTTGACGCGATGGGTATAAACACTGTCGGCAAGACTCTTGAAGAGATAGAACAAGAAGTCCTTGATATAAAAACAGGGCAAGCAGACAAAGATAAAAAAGAAGAAGCAGAAAAGCGCAAAGAGACAGCTCCTCTTCGAATGGCTCAAAATCGTTATATGGAAGACAAGTACGGCAAAGGCCATGTAAACCAAGACGAGCTTGACGAAAGCGTTGATTCTGTATATGACGTATTAAAGAAATACAACTACTCTGTTGATGATTTAACTCGTTTAGGTATTGATTTAAATCAAGATTCTTCTGATATCATTTCTGATTTCTTAAAAGCCATAGATAAAACCGGCGATTCGGCAGAAGATGCCACCAAGTCTTTTAATGAGCTATCGGGGTCTCTCGATGAGTTCACAGGTTTGTCAGACGCTCTTGACTCAAGAGATAGCATCCAAGGTTTGATGAAGCAAGCTGATGACATCTATACAGATGAAGGTCGTACATATTTTACTCAAGACGAAGCCTATGATATATTAAAAGAAAATCCTGAATATATCAAATATCTTGATGAAGTTGAGGGTGGATGGCAGCTTAACAACAGGGCTGTTCTAGAGTATGAGCAATCGGTTCTTGACGCCGGTAAAGCAATGGAGCAGTTGACAGGGGATGCGATAGACCTGTCTCAACAGAACCAAGACATCGCTACTGTTATGTCCATGAACTCTGCTTATACAAGCGAGGACGGCTCTGGTTATCTAGATCAAATTCTTACCCTAAACCATGCTCTTGAAGATGGATCTATCCAGACAACCCAGTTCCTCGATCAAATCTCTTCTCAATTTGACAATTTCTTCTCCAGTGTTTCTGCTCAAGCAATAAACGCTGGGCAGTCAATAAAAGAATTCTTTGACAACAATGATGACGCTGCCAATATGGCTCAAATATTCTCTGATGAGATGTATCAAGGCATCAAGCAACTAAATACTCAATATCAAGCTGGAAAGATAACAGTCGGACAATACGCAAGGTCTCTTGCCACAACAGCTACAAACTCCATTAAATTAAAAGCAGCCCAAAACGGCTTGTCAAAGGTAGAGGGCGAATGGGTTAAAGTAACGAGTCACGGCACCGTCGCTTTGAAAGACATGGATAAAGAGAGCAAAGACGCAGTCAAAGAGCTAGAAAACATGGAGAAGAGTTTTGACAGGTTAAGTGCAGCGGCAGATTTCAGTGAGTATATTACCGATAACTTTGACGAGATGACTCAAGTTTTCTCTGAAACAGGAGACGTATTGGAGTCTGCTAAAAATGAGCTAGGCGGGCTAAATGAGTCGTTCAGGCCTATGATTCAAGGTTTAGCTCAAGAAGTGGTAGATTTTTATAAAACAGATGAACTTGCTCTTAATGCAATGTCTTCTCAAATAACTGCTGCCACTGGTATGATGCAGGATCAAGCAAAAGAGATGTTGACATCTGTTGATAGCTTGACAGAAAACATGATGAGCAGTTCTGCCGTCGCAGGAGCCGTCATGCAGGGGACAATGACTCAAACTCAAAGCGCCATTAGCAACATTGCAACAGGTATCTCGTTAATTATTCAAGGTGTCATGTCTGAAATCTCAAGTGTCGACGCAGAAGTTGAGAGTCAGGTCGTTGGTGAAGATGAAACAGTAAAAAAGATCTATCAAACCAATGATAAAGATGGCACATCAGAAGAAATAGGAACGATCCACATTCCTGGGTTTAGACTTCGTCTTTCCGGAAAAGGATCCAGTAATGGAGCCGCAGGCAAGAGCGGTGGCACCTCTCAAGACAAGGTTAAGAACAAGGGTAAGTATACCTTTGATTCTGTTATGTCCACAGAACAAGCTAGACAAGCTGGTGTCTATATAGCAGCTGATGTTGGAGATGGCCCTGCTGTTGCAGTGTACAAAGACGGCAGGGGAAACTACGTTGGTGTTCAAGCTACCGACTATCAAACTGGCGCTTGGTATCTTGCAGAAGGCACAGGCCAACTCTTTAATAGCCCTGGTTTAAGCGATTATTCTCCTTACAAGGGAGGAAGCGGTTACACTCCAAAAGACAACTCCAATGGAGGCGGAGGAGGTAGCGGAGGAGACGGCTCTGGTAGCGGCGAAGAGCTAGACACAAAAGACCTTCTTGACGACGAATATGACAGATATAAAAAGATAAACTCCCAGCTTGATAAGATGAAAAACCTGCTAGAGCAGATAAACACAGAGCAAGAGCGGCTGGTTGGTTACAACAAGTTCGATTATACAAAACAAGCTATACAGAATTTGAAAAGACAAATAGAACTTCAAAAACAAAAGCTTGAGCTGGAAAAACAAGAAAGGCAAGAAAAACAGGTCGAGTTAGCCAAGTATGGAATCAAGTTTGACACAGAAGGTTACATAGACAACTATGAGGATCGGTTTAAATTCTATCTTGCAGAGATAAACAGCCTTATCACGCAATATAACAATGCCTCCTCGAAAGAAGAGCAGGAAGCCATCGAAGAAAGAATAGAAGACAAACAGGAAGAGTTTGACAAGTATAAAGATTTGGTTGATGAATATAACGACCTCAATTCAAACGCTATTGAACAGACGAAGAAAGAGATTCAAGATCTTCAAGACCAAATTGAAGATATGATTACAAATATCTTCAACAAGGCTATTGAGGCAGTCGACACAATAAAAGAAGTTGACGATGCTGTAACAGACCTAAAGAAGACTTTCCGTGACTTCAACACCGAAGAGGACGACCCGTTCCTGTCGGCGGAGATCTCTGACAATAAGATTGCAAAATATTTCGATGCTGGCACAAAAGCCGCCAAGACGTTCTTCGACACAGCCATCGCCCGCTTGAAGAAACTCAAGGACGAGGCAAAGACGGACGAGGAAAAAGCCAAGTACCAGACCGCGATAGACGGCTTGTTGGCTGGACAGAAACTTCAAGGCCAAGGCGTCCTTGACAAGAACGGCACCGGCTATCTTGATATGGCGCTACAAAGCGGTCAACTTATCTTGCAAAACATCAAGCAATATAATGAGACTGGTAAGTCCGACCTGTTCGGTGAGAACCAACAGGCGATGATGGAAGCTGCCAAGACTGTCTTCGACCAACTCACAGACATGGCATCCAATCTCCGAGAGGAAATCGACAACCTTCGTGATTCAATCATCGACGCCATAGACATGGTTGCAGACGAGATTGAGAAGAGAGAGGACCTGCTTGATTCCATAAGCAACCGTCTTGACCATGTCTCGTCGATGTCTCAAATCCTACATGGCAATACAATCCAGGGGTACGAAGAGCAAAATAAGATTCTTGCTGTTCAATCCCAACTTGCAGATCAGAGACTCGCAGAGGCCACACAAGAGCTCGACTACTGGAACAAGATAGCCTCTACCGTCACAAAAGGCTCGAAGGAAGAGGAAGAAGCCCTAGAGCACGTAAGAGAAGCGACAGAGAAGAAAAACGAGGCCATAGAGAACTCCGTCAATCTGTATAAGCAACAAGTGCAAGCCTCCGCTAACCTTGCGCTTGCCCAGTGGCAGAAGCAGTGGCTCGGCACAGACGACATGGACTGGGCACAGACACAGTGGGAAATGATGAACAGGAACGCCGACTACTACTTGGACGATGTAAACAAAGCCTATAACATCCAAAAGCTTCAGTCCCAGTATACAGACCTCCTCGATGGAGCCAATACTCTTGACATTCAGACAAAGATTACCGACCAAATGAACCAACAGCTTGAGTATCTTCGAACAAAGACTAATTTGAGCGAGTACGATGTGTCTTACGCTCAAGCTCAACTTGAAATTTTGAAACAACAGATCGCTCTTGAAGAGGCGCAGGCGAACAAGAGCCAAATGAAACTTCGTCGTGACTCGCAGGGCAACTACAATTACGTTTACACTGCGAACCAAGATAACGTTAAGAGTGCTCAAGAAGGCTTGCTTGACGCCCAGAATAACGCTTACAACCTTTCCAAAGACCAAATGAAGCAGACCCAAGAAGACTCCTTCTCTGCTTTCCAGCAAGCCAAGCAACTCCTTCTTGACATTTGGTCTGACACGACTCTTGGAGTCACAGAGCAGAAGAAAAGAATGCAAGCCGTCATCGACAACCTTGTCCAGTACCTTAACATGACAGGCGAGCAACTTTCCACGTCTCAAACGAACTTGCTTGAAAGCTTCTACGGCATGGTTGACTCCCTTAACAGTGAAAATGTTGGAAGCTTGCAGGAGATTTACGACAAGTTGAAAGAAGGCTCAACAGACGCCTTTGATTCTATTGACACACGGTGGAGCACTACGATTACAATCCTGTTGCAGAACAAAGACAAGTTCGCTGATTCTATGGCAGACCTTCAGAAAAAGATGGAAGACTCTCTTACAAAATATAATACGTCAATTGAAGACGCTTCAAAGATTGCAAAAGAGAATATCGGGGATATATCTGATAGTTTTAATGGAGTCAAAACATCTGTTGACGAACTCACAGGCAGCTTTGGAACCCTAACAAATAAACTCCAAGGATACATAGACAAAATAGGTGGGTACTCCGCCAAACTAAAAGAATATCAAACAACATTTGACTCTATCTCACAGGAGAATGGTGAGTTAAGACAGACGATAACAGACTTGCAGGATGAAATCAACAAGATGAAACGTCAAGAGGCTCAAGGCAAGAATGAAGGCGGAATCATCAGCACTACTCCAAGTGGGTCTTCTGGAAAAGGAAACGGCAAAGGAGACGGCAAAGGAGATGGGAGCAACTTCGGAGGCTCTGGATATTCAAGAGACGACCTTAAAACAGGAATCGCGCTTGCAATCTGGAACTATGGCGAAAGCAGTGGATGGGGCAATGACCCAACACGTAGAACAAAACTTATCAAGGCATATGGAGAGGACTTCGCTAAAGAAGTACAAAGCTATATTGACTATTGGTATGAGCATGATGACAATAAACACTTATATGAAGATTCGTCTTCTATAAAATTTACCTCTATGAACCTAGTCGGCTATGACACGGGTGGTTATACTGGTAACTGGTCAGACGGTTCCGGCAAACTCGCCCTTCTTCACTCCAAGGAGATAGTCCTCAACGCGAGCGACACGCAGAATATTCTCAAGGCCGTCGAGAGTGTCAGAGCTATGACTGCTGCGATGAAGGGTGCCACTCTTGCCGAGGCGGTAGGCTCCATCTCGTCTATCGGGAAGAGCATAGAGACTGCCAACAGCAAGGTTGATCAGAACGTGAATATCACAGCCGAGTTCCCGAACGCGACATCTGCCGACGAGATTAGGGAAGCTATCCTCGGATTGAACAACCAAGTGCTACATTATACACATAGAAAAGCTTAATACCTGGGTATAATAAACGGAGCGGTGGAGACGGTCAAATCTCCACCGCTCCCTTGCTATGCAGTCGAATAAGGAAGATGTGCGTCTGCATTCAATGTTTAGAGATAGAAGGAGAAGTAAATGGCAACAACTTTAAAGGGAGCCGAACAAAAGACATTGCAGGATGCCCTCCTTGATGCGATAGACTACATGACGACGGCAAAGATGGACAAGCTTACTCTTGACAAGACTGTCGTAGCCACAATAGTGAAGAGTGAAGATCTAATCAAGAACACATACAAAATAAGGTATCAGGGAAACGACAACCTTATTGCAAGGGCCCAATCCGGAGACACATATAAGAAAGGGCAACAGGTATACGTTCTTGTCCCGCAGAACGACTTGTCAAACGACAAGATAATCCTGGGCACTGCCTCTGTTGACAACGCATCCTCCGAGGCGGGGTTCATCTCCTCGGTCATGAACGACTACACCTACTCGGGAGAAAACGCCTTCTTAAGCTCACCCAGAGTGTTTGGCTTGAGGTCTGTTCACACGGCTGGAAACCAAGATAAAAAAGACTCCGAGCTTGTGTACGGTTCTGCCGAGTTCCTAGAGCAAGCGGGCGATCAAACAAATCCTTATACAATCAACACAAGGTTTGCTCAATCGGTGAAGAATTCAGAAAAGATAATGCTCAAAGCCGAATTCAGAACCAGCTTACCGTCCTGGCATCGTATGCCGAACTGTGGAGGAGAGTACGGCTTAAAAGCTGTGCTTTCTTTTAATACGAACGATGTGTATTACTACGTTCTTGATGACGAAGGCAAAGAGAAAACAACAAAGGACGACGGCACACTTTACATCGCCAGCGATGAAGGCGTAAAAGTCGGACACAAGAAGAGGTATCAGCTTTATACTCTTGAAAGTAGTTCTCCTGCTTTTACTGGTCAGCCATTCAACTATCCGTCGTTTACCGAGCAATATGCCATCTTTGACTTTGACGCAAAGAACTTCAACGCAGTTGAGAGCGTCGTAGTTTATTGCAAGGGTTTCCCTCAAAAAACTCCCGAGACAGAAGCCGAGAATATCTTCGTAAGAAACATTCAGATATACGGTTTGTCAAGGATAACGGCGGTTCAAGGAGATTACTCTTTAAGACTCAATCCTGCTACTCTTGTATTCTCGAAGTCTTCTGATGGAAAAGAGGACAGAGAGGTTTCCACAAGAGCAGATTTCAGGAAGAAATCACTTTCTTTGTCGAGCGACATTAGGATGAAGTTTGTTTGGGGCGCAGAAGATAAGACTATTACAAGCGTATCTGAAGGATACAATGGCTACCTTGGCAGTGGATGGAAAGAAATTAAGAGTATAGGCAACACTGCTTATTTCTCTACAAAAGAGAATGACAATTTAGCCTATGAGAACAGATACAAATGTTCTGCCATCTACTCTGGTGACGACGACACGAAAGTGATTCTTGTGCAAGAGTTCGTCGTGTACAACATGAACGCCAAACGAGACATAGAGATAACGTCTAACCTTGGAAATGAGTTTGCTTTTGACAATGGCACCCCGACCTTGACTTGCAGCGTCAAAGACGATAAAGGCAATTCTTTTCTTACAGACACCGACTATGAATACATCTTCGTATGGTCTATTACCACAGAAGACGGCTCCTCAAGACAGATTTATTCTGAACAAGAGGCACAGAAAAAGGTTGATGACATTAAAACCTCTCTCTCACAAGGAGGTAGTCCCGTAAAATATGCCGACTATGCTCAAGCCAAGAATGACAGGGCTTTGGCCTCTGGTGTCAAGTACGGGACTGACGAGAACGGCAACGAGGCTCGCTATATCTTGACTTTGCCGATTAGCTCGGTTGCCTCGTCGGCTACCGTATACTGCACGGTATATCGGAAACCAAAAGGGGACGGAGAGTCTCACAATATCGGAACAGCCTCAATCACACTGAAGAACTCAAAGTCCGTCGAGGTTGCAAGGTATCACATTGTTATCGAGAACGGCACACAGTCCTTCCAGTATTCCGAGATCGGCATATCCCCCTGTGATGAAGAGTACAATGGGTTGGACAACCAAGAGATTCTACCGTTGACCTGTCACTTTTTCGACCCGCAGGGACTTGAGGTCCCGGCAAGCGAGTACGTCATTCAATGGTCTGTACCGACTTCCGACTCATTCTTTACGACAGAGGGGTTGAACTTGTCTTACAAGAACCCGGCAGACGACACGGGGGAGCAGGTATCGAACTCACAGGTACTTTCGTTCAAGATTCAGAGCCGTTGGAGATATGCCTATACCAATAGACAGATAACTGCTATTGTGACGTATCAAGGAGAAGAGTTTAGGAAAGACACCGAATTCTTGTTTGCGAAGATAGGCGACAACGGTACGAACGGCACGGACTACGTTGTAAAGATTGTGCCGAAAGACGATAAGTTTTATCCTTTGCCTAACAGCAAAGGAGACGAAAAGTATTATGAGAACTCTTATCTGCCTGCATTTTATTTGTATGCGGGAACTACACCAACTGGTGAAAATGAGAATGTGTTCACCAATGATACAGCGTTTTATTTTCCTACTTTGATTGCCAAGCTATATCAGCGGGGAGTAGAGGTCAAAAATTATAAAGAGTTTAATTGGAGTATCGCCAAGAGCGGTGAACGTTATAATATTGCTCCTCTGCAAATATCTTCTGGTACTCTGTCAAAGATTGGATACGATGGCACCTCGTCTTTACCAAAAGAAGGAAACTATTATAAAGGCCAAATTATAAAAGTTAGTGCGAAAGTCAACTCTTCAACAGATGAAGACAACAAGCCATGCTGGGACACCATCTATGGTTTTTACCCAATGCCGATTATAAAGTCTTATGGTTGTGTTATCTCACTGAACAAGACCTATACAATGCAACAGGTACTTTATAATTCTGATGGCAAGTTTCCACAATACGACACCGATCAAGGCTTTAAAATTGACAACATATTTTCTTGTGACGAGAATGGTACTACCTTCACCAGAGTCGACGAAACAGGATACACCGTCACGGCAAGCTGTTATGGCGGAAGATTAGAGAACGCAAGCACATCAGACCTCGTATCTTGTGACGTTCCTGATGAAAAACAAGATGATGTACCTCCATTGTTCCGCCGCTATGTAGTCACACCAAGAGAGACTTATAGCGGGCAATATCAAAACAACGGAATATATCTCGCTATAAAGGACGAAAATCAGAAATTAGTATGCGAAGCCTGGATTCCTGTTTATATGTCGCTAAATCGCTATTCTCTCGCTTCTCTCAACAAGTGGGATGGCAACTCTATAGAAATTAAAGATGACGAGGGAAAAAGAAGCTACATCCTTGCTCCACAAATCGGTGCTGGAATTAAAGGCGAAGACAATTCTTTTACAGGGGTTGTTATGGGTTCCAGATTTGAGCAGAGAGAAGACGCAGAGGGGAAGGTTAAAGAGCAGAACGACGTCGGCTTGTTCGGCTATAGCGAAGGTGAACAATCTATTTTCTTGGATGCCAAGACGGGGAAAGCTGTTTTTGGCCTACCTAAAGATTCAGGAAGAGATGGAGGATATGAAGGCCGTATCATCCTCACCCCAGGCGGGGAATCTACGATAGCAAACCTTACTCTTGCCTCGAACACCATCTATGGAGCTTCAAAACTCAACTCTCTTGATTGGGAGGTGGGGGGCGAGGATGAAGACAATAAAACTCCCTATCCAAAATACTGGCCGAAAAAGAGTAACTGGGTCACAAAAGTTAAACAAGAATTAAATGACACTGGAAAAGGATATAATTATCCTGTTGAATATAGCACCAATTATTTAGATAATTTTAAATATGACAGGAAACTAGGCTCCCCATATAAAGACTATCCAGTTGCAGGAGCTCAATTTGGTATTCCACCAGAGGCTCAAGGAATTCTTTTAAGTTCGACTCCTCCTTATTTTTCTGCAAAAGGACATCCTCTTAACAAATATAACAGTGACATTGACTGGGATAACGGGATGCGCCAGCTTGATGAGAATGATAGCTTGGAAGTTGAAATAGACCCTAATAAGACAAGCATCTTTTCTATCTATCGGCATTACAAGGAGCTTGATGACGAAGGAAAAATAAAGCTTATTGACGGGAAGCCAGTATACAAGCGTTACCCGATGGTTGGAATTGATGCAAATGGAAGTTTTTATACCAACTCGGTAAAGCAAGAAAATACAACAATGACGATCAACCGTGTTGGTGCCTTTGGCCTTACTGCTTCTCAATATTCTCTAAAAGGCTCTCCAACATACCCAAACTATACTGGTGCGAATTTCTCTTTTAGTGGGCAAACAATCATAAAGATATTTGAACCAACTAATAAGGCATGGTCAGATCTAGAAGAAAACAAAAAAGATAGTAATTATACCTATATCACTACTGGCACGAACAACAAAACAGAATACGATAAAGGTTTGCGCTTTAACAATAAAAGTTTTGAGTCTTATGTGACGGAAGCACAATTTACAGGAAGAACAACCCCTCATAAGCTCATCTTAAAGCAAAATGAGAATTTCTTTGGCACAGAAAAAGACACCTTCTTAAATATGATTCACGATGGTTCAAGCTCTACAATTGAACTTCAAAAGAGAATCTATGATGAGAAGGATGAAAAGAAGTTTAATTCATACGGGCTAAATGTGTCTGTTGATGAGGCTGATGGATCAACAAGTTTACTGAACGGGCCTGAACAGTTCCTTAATTTTACTTCGGCAGAAGGTAAAACTACTCTTAAAGCAGGAAACAGTTTGTTGAACCTAACTCTGACAGATGAAAAAAGTTTCCTGAAAATAGAACCGGATTCTGCCATCCTTCAGATACAGAAGACAGAAGGAAAGACTACAGAAACAAGCAACCTGGTATTAAACCACGACTCTTTTACAGCCAAGATTAGTTCTAAAGGTGAGTTCTTGAAGATTGACAAAGACGGCAGTCGTTTCAGTCATAAGTACAAAGACGGCTCGAAAAGTTATGAGAGCTATCTTTTATTGAACAAAGATGATGGAATCAAAATGGAGACTCCTGGCGACCTCCTTGCCCACGCGGGGGGAAAGGCATATTTCTACACAACAGGATATAAGTCGGGGCAACAAGAGGATAAAACAAGGAACTATATCAAGATGGATGGAGACGATTTCGAACTCCATTCTCAAAGAGGAGGTATACTCTCTCTTTACTCTGGTTTTAAAGTAATAGTAAACAAGGAAGAGAAAAATTTAAATTTGACTTCCTCTACGCTTTCTAACAATCTCACTATTCTAGGTGACACCAAAGAGAACAAGGGGTTGTATTTTACCGAGGCACAAAACGGTCTTGTTATAGAACGATATCTAGAACAAAGAGGTAACGAGACTTGGGAATCTAATTTGTACACTATTAGGCGGAACCCGGATCAGACTAACCACGCTTTGCTTGTAAAAGGTAATATGAAAGCAACCGGGCTGAACGTGATAAATTTGAATTTTAGAGAGAACGAAGAAGATTTAAAACCTTTTGGAATAAGGAAAGGGTGGATTAAAGAAATTCAGAAACTTTATAACAGCGGAGTCGGCACAGAAGATGCTAACAAAACTGGATTTATTTATTTTGACGGGGAGACTTTAGCAGGAAAGATCGCAAGTTTGCAGGATGCAATTAACACTTTGGAAGGAAAAGTCCAAAATATTAAGAGCAACTTAACCGTTCACAAAGAAACTATAACAGTTGCGGAAAGAAATACAGATGTTGCTTATTATGTTAAGGACGATAAAGGAGGAGGACCGCATCCTGTTTATGCAATAATAAACAAACAAATAGAATATGTAACTGGTGTTACTTTGTCATAAAGGTAAAAAGGAGAAAAATGGATAAATATATATTGATAAATTCTGAAGCAAAACAAGTTATCTGGTCTTGTATCTGGAACCTTATTAACGACAATCAAGTTCCTGTTTATATGGTCAAAAATCTGCTATTAGAAGCGGTTTATAATCTAAACATAAAGGAACAAGCTGAATATAAGGAAGCTGTTAAAGAGTATAAAAAGCAACAGCAGGCTCAACAAGCTCAACAAGAGACAGAGAAGGACGGTGAAGAATGAGCGGAGAAACACCGGTGGTTAACTCATCGACTACAGAGTGCATCAACGCTCTCGTCGATAACTCAACTGGAACACCCATAGAGTATCCCTTTGCGGTAAACGCAGAGAATGTGCGTTGTACAGACGGAAGTAACAACATTACCCTGTCTGACTATCTTGCATATCTTCAGGAGTACGCAAACCAGGGTGTCCGCATAGACACAAAATTTAAACCTATGCCGATAGATTCGTCACTATCTGTCTAATAAAGAAACAAGAGAAAAAAGGAGAGGGCCTAAAGGATGGCTACAGTAATCAATACGATGTATCCGCCTCAAATAGGTGGGTCTGGGACATTCGCGCCCTCGTTTCCCGTCAGCTGGAAAGACGCAGGCGAGAACAAGTTTGTCGTTGACGGTGACGCGGAAGTCCTTTTTTCCATATCTCAATATAATTCAATAACGAACATCAAGGGTGTTCACGTTACTTGCGTGAATATGGCATCTAATGTGAACGCCCTTGATGCGTCAACAGGAGTCTACTATATCCCATTTAATGAGATAAAGCAGACTTCAACTGGAGAGTACAGCCTCCACATAACGTCTTTGGCGAACAAGGATGTGAACTCTGCCAAGATGAAAGGCGAGGGGTTCACGACAGGCATGTACTACAAGGTACAGCTTCGTTTCGATCAGACAGTCGGCACAAAAGCAGGTCCGTTGACAGAGGATTATCTGTCTGGAAATCTGAAAAACTTCTCGGAGTGGTCTACCGTCTGTCTCATTCGCCCAATCGGCACGCCTATCGCGTTGTTCAACACCTGGGGTGACATTGAAGATGACACTGTGCCGTCCTTCAACAAGGGGACGATTCCCATCGCAGGAAACGTTTCCTTCTATGTGAGGAACACAGCCGACAGCAAAATGTCCTATATAGACTCAACCGAACAGCTTGAGTCTTACAAGATAAAGGTGTATTCAGACAAGACGGGCGAGCTTATGACAGAGACGCCTACCATCTATTGTCAAGACGGCAAGTCTATAAACTACGCACTTGACGTTGAAGGGTATTCTTCAAAAGCAGGCGACAAGTTCCATATCGTTATGGACTTTGTGTCGGTCAACCAATATAAGTGGAGTTCAAAAGAAGACGACATGCCGTTTTCCATCTCGTCTTACTCAAGGAACGATAGCTTTAAGCCGACGATAACCGCTGAAAGCCTCAAGGACGACGGTGCTGTTAGAGTCCACATCTCCAACAAAATTGCCGTCAAAGGGTTCCTATGCCTCAAGCGCACGTCTGCCGAGAGCGACTACGAGACATGGGAGTCGCTCGACACAAGGTTTGTCAACTCTGTTGTGGACTACACTTATGACGACATGACGGTGTGCAGTGGAATCTTCTACAGATATTCCATTCAACTTGTCGAGCCGGAGACTTTCTCAACCGGAACGGCAATCGAGGGCAGGTGTACAAAAGCCTATAAGTCGAACAGGGTTATGTGCGACTTCTATGACGCGATGTTCTATAGGCTCGGACGGCAAGTCTCGATGAGGTATGATTTCACCATATCCTCTTTGAAACCTGTTGTCAACAGGTCGAAGGTTGACACCCTCGGAGGCAAGTACCCCAAGTTCGTTGAGAACGCGCAGATGAGGTACAAGCAGTTCTCGATATCCGGTATAATCTCTTCACAGACAGACCCGAACGTAAGGTTCTTCAAGAAGAGCGACCTATATGGTGTTGCAATGAACGACATGGACAGCTACAACGACAAAGAAGCCATCCGCGACAATTATGACTACTATTGGGAGAGAGGCTTCCGAGAAGAGGCTGTAAGCTGGCTGAATGACGGAGAGCCCAAGCTCATGAGGACGATGACTGAAGGTAACATCTGCGTTATGCTTACCGACATCTCTCTCACTCCCAACAAAGTCCTTGGTCGTAGGATTTGTTCTTTCACTGCGACTGCCTACGAGGTCGAAAGTGGGATGAGTCTTGATACTCTTGTAGAGCTAGGTATCCACAGTGTTGGAGAAGAGAAGGCAATCAAAGACTATGAGAACTCTAAAGAATCGTCTGGAGAGTCTGGCACAATAGTCGTAACCAAATTAAGTCAGTTGTACAACACAAGTCCGTGGATTGAAAAAGTTGACGGTACAACTCATATGGTTTTGAATTCTAATGTTGCCGAGGTGATTGTAAGCAAGAAAATGTCCGACCTCGGTAAGGGAATCTTAGAGAAATATAAGTATAAGCCTGGCTCTTTGAAGCTCAAGGATGTGAAGATATACTTCCATAACAAGCCTCATGTCTTTTACGTTGATGACGACGGGAGCCTGCAACCTCACGAATACATAAAAACAAGCAACGGTGTCGTCCATCCTCCAGAAAGCATAAAAGACAAAGAGTCTTTGTTGATTGGATATCGCATTGTCTTAAACGAAAAGACAATCTTTGTGAGCAGGGACGGCTATTATCAGATTCCATCTTCAATAGAGATAGACAAGCTTGGTTTTCCAGACGCCAAGCGAGGAGAAGACGATTGCGACGTCGTCACTCTTGACTACGTTGTTACCCATGAGCGTGAGATAGACAAGGCCAACGCAGATTTCGGCGACGGGATAATGTCTGTATATAAGACTGTTGCAGGACAAGTCAGCGGTAGGTTCTACCCAGAAGAGCGTATCGGAGACAGGATTTACAATCGTTATGCCTATAAAGAGCAAACAAAAGAAGGCGACGTTGTTACACAGACAAAGCGATATAAGATGGAATATTGGAAAGGAGTCAGCCTTGAGGTTGACCCATATGCCGTCTTTGCCGTTGAGTTTGAGGATGATTTTGAATATTCAGAATTCACTGTTGGGGAATCTGGAATCTTCAACATAAAAGATGGTTTCCCCTGTGAAGACTTGTATTTTAAGGGGATAAAGATATTTAGGTGTAAAGGGAACAATAGTAATATCACGCTTGGAGAGTTTAAATTAAGTGGGGACGGCAAACCTGCCGACCTTGTTGATCTGAATAAAGCTGTTCCTGGATACGTTTACACGATAAACAAAGAGACGAAGTATTATTCCCTTGACAAGAGATGGTACAACTTCGAAAAAGTAGACGATAATTACGAAGCGGGAATAATAGACGCTGTTGTAAGTGGTAGCGTAAACTACGTTGGAGAAATACTAGTCAGCACTATGATTGGCGGATAGGTTGGAGGGAGCTTTTGTATGAGGAGAGTATATGAGTACCTCCAATCTTCTGGCACGTTGTCTGACGCACAGAAGAGAACTAATTTCTTCTACAAGATAGATAAATCCCTCAATCAACGACAATACATCCGCATAACGTTGTTGAACTGGGCGGAGAAGCCTCTTAAAGAAGTCCAAGGCATTGTGACGAACGGTTCTTTGACAAAGGACGGCTCGTCCTCTATCCGCAGGACTATGACGCTTACCGTGAACCTCGACGGCGGAGAGTATGACGCCACGTCTTTGGATATGGACTTCTCTTTAAACAAGAAAGTGTTTGTGGAGCTAGGCGTAAAGAATGACACCGACGAGTGGACCCAGTATCCGATACTGTGGTTCCCTCAAGGTGTCTTCTTTATAAATAAGGCCTCTATGTCCTCCTCGGCATCTTCTTCTGTCTCTCTAACGTTGAATTTAAGGGACAAGATGTCTATGCTTAACGGGGATGTTGGAGGCATAATCCCCGCTTCTACCATCTTCGATTCTATAGACACCCAGTCATCAACCGGACAGTTCATCTCACAAAAGGTAACTGTCTATGAGCTTATAGAGAACGTTGTGAACCACTTTGGCAATGAGGACTTATGCAACATCGTGATAGAGGACGTTGACTTGAAGATTCGCCGTGTGGTTCGTTGGACAGCCGAGAACCCGTTATACCTTGTGAAGACATACGAAGAAGGTGTCTTTAAATATTACACTGCCACTATCGAGAAACCAGGCGAAGGTGCCGATTTCATCGAGGTGAAGCAGGGCGACGATTGTGGGTATGTCTATGACGACTTCGTGTATACAAGCGACCTGACTTTGAATGCAGGAAGCAAAGTGACAGACGTTCTAGACAAGATAGTGTCCTACCTTGGCAACTATGAATACTTCTATGACGAGTTTGGCATATTCCATTTCAGGGAAATTAAGAATTACGTCAATACCACTTATGCCACAACGGCAATAAAGGATATGACAAAGAACTCGTATCTGATGAACACGACAGCCTCCAAGAGCTCTTATGCTTTCTCTGACGGCACAAACATTATAAACATCTCTTCTAACCCCTCTTACGACAATATAAAGAACGACTATATCGTCGAGGGGTTGAGGAAGTCCACAGTGTCGGATGTAAGCTACCCTGTAAGATATCACCTTGCTATTGACGAGATTCCACCCAAGACGTATTGGGATGAGGAGAAGAAGACTTTTACCTATCCCCCTCGTGAGGGCGTCGTCCTGTATAAGGACGCCAGCACGGGCCAGATAAAAGCCTGCTTCCCCAAGGTGTACAACAGCAACCCTAAAAAGATTGGCGAGGCAGAAGCCGATGCAGTGCCGTTGCCCGACATCGGCACTCTTGATATTATTTACTACGACAAGTCGTTTAAATATCAGGCTAAAGGCGTCAAAGAGGAACAAGATAAGTATCAAAACGCAGAAAAGGACGTTGACAGGCTTTTGTACTATGTCAGCGAGCCGATAGATTATGAGCTAATAAAAGACCCGTCGTCTGACTTCTATGAATATTATAAACCGAATAAGTTTAAGCGTGTCAAGGTGCCATACAACGGGGAAGACGTTGACAAACTCACTTCGGCAAGCTCTGTTACGATAAAGGTTTTTAAAACAAAGCCATCAATAGGTGGAAATCAAAAGCTGACCGACGGCAAGAATTACAAGTACGACTATGAGCCATATTACAAGTATGAGCCGAGCTGCGCCAAATGGAACGGCGAGGAATACGAGAAGCTTGATGTTGTTGCCGTTCATGGTAAAGACAACCCTTATGTCGCCGAGGACTGGAGAACGGAACTTTACCTGCAAGGGGAATACGCCAGAGTAAACGGCACAGACAAGGGTTATTACTTTGAAGAGTTGTCGGCGGGATGGACGCAGATATACGACTTGGAGAAGCAACAGTTTATCGGGGATGACGATAAGAAGAACCCTGTCACTCTTGCGTCGTTGACTGATGGAAACATGTTCTTGGATTTTATTGATGCAGGCACATCTTCTCTTGGTGAGTACGCCGTGTCTGCCATTGGTCGTAGGTCTGATGTGATTGTGGACAATGACGTGAACTGTCTGTTTCAGCCGAATATTCCAGACATAGTATTTGTAGATGCTGAAAAGAATACAGAGAGTGGCGGTAAAATTGCTCAAGAACTAGAAAGCAAAGGAGAGCGCTGGTCTATCGCACCAAAAGAGATATATTCAGCTTTGGCAACAGGTGGATATAAGAATGGTGCTTTCGACAGAATAAAATACGAGCTGTATCTTCACACCGGTTATCAGAGAACGTTGTCTATAACAGCGATTCCTGCTTTCTATCTTGAGCCAAGTATAAGGGTGTCCGTTAAAGACAAGACGACGAACACTTACGGAGATTACATCGTTAAGAGTGTCACCTATACTCTAGGGACTGGCTCTACGATGACGGTAAACGCAACCGAGCTTGTAGAGAGGTTCTAAAGGAGACAAAATGAGTAGAAATGTCATGAACCAGTATAGGTTTAACGGTACGGGATGTGTCAGAAGCGGTATCACACTTAAAGTCGGCACAATAAGAATAGACGGTTTTAATGAGCGTTGTTTTTCAATAAGCAAGGATCCGAATTCACTTTCCGCCAACGATGGTAGTGCTCTTTTTAGTAAAGATAAAGATTACCATTTTACCTTAAAAGTAAGAAGAGACTTGACAACAGACATAGACATTCGTTTGACGCTCCGGTCAAGCGCGACGAACGAGAAGGATATGGACGACAATTACCAATATCTTGATACCGTTCACTTGCCGAAGTGGTCTTCTAACGAAAACAACTATATTGAGCAGAAGAGGTGCGCTGTCTATTTATGTGGAGTCAAAAATAAGACTTCCGGCGCAACCGAGACAAAAGCAGATTGGTTTAACAGGGAGATTATCGCTGCGGGGGAGATTGAGAAGAGACCTAGCGGCAACGGTGAAGACAAGAAGCTATACTACGAAGAGACTTCTGGCAACATAACGTATTCGTTGTATAGGTCCTCAACTACTCTTGCCGGGGAACTTCATGGTTCTTCTGATGGCGAGAAAGAGAGCTTCGACACAACCAACACCCTCACTAGAAGAAAAATACATTCAGGATGGAACAATAACTGGACGGCACTTTCTCAAGCTGTTGTGACGACCAGCTGGAGGGCATCCAACTCCGAGGACGCCTATGGTATCTTTGACATAACCTTCAGGCCTCTTACCAACACGTTCGACAGGGTGTGCGCCGAGATAGTCAGGGAGGCCATCGACGAGCAAGTGTCGTTCTCTGACACGGGTAAAGGACGACAGCTTGGCGTTGTCGAGAGTGATTGTTCTCTTGCTGTTGTAAACGACCTTGTCCCACAACTAAAAAGAGACGGAGGAATGTCCTCCATCACGAAGATTGGCGTGTGGGGTAGGCCTGGCTTATTGATGTGCATAAACGGAGAACCTATCCGCGTCGGTAACTCTGGCTTCTACGAGCAAGATTCCGTCGAAGTTGAGACACTCGGTGTTGTCGTCAAAGACGGAGACTGGAGCAATAACTTTACAATAGATTACTTCGGCCCTGCAAGCAAAAATTCTGGAGCTTAAAAACAAATAGGTAAACTAAAGGAGGTAATTTTATATGGATTCTATTTATGGAGGCCGTCCTGGTTCGCCTTTTGTGATTAAAGCTCGATTCAGCTCTGTCGAAGAGATGCAGGAAGCGTTCAAAAGCGGGCCTGAATATAAAGCTGTGTGGTATGGAGAATACTGTATAATCGACACAGATAACAAGAATGACTTCGACAACGGTAAGATATACCAGCGTGGCACAGAGTACGGGAACGGGACTGGTGACGCCAAGTATGTCGGGCAGGTTGTAGGCCCGCAATCGGGCGTCCCGGGTTTTGATTTTGAACCTTTAGAGGATGTTAAGGGCTACAACAACACAAAACCACTTTCAAAAGGTGAGATACGAACTTGGCCGTATCAAAACGGAGAATCCAAAGAGTTTTATCAATACTCCGAGAGAAACCAAGATACAAGTAAACCTGCTCTTCTTGTAAATAACCTCACACTCCCCAATGGCAACTTCGTCAAGGGATGGGATGACCAGGGAAACTTTAATGACACAATAAAGTACACATGGGTGAATATCGCGCACCCGCAGGGAGATGAAGACAGTAATGGATTCGCTGTTTCCAAGACTCTTGTGGGTTTTCAGGTTCCTTATCCTGTTTTTAAAGTTGCTGATCCGATAACTACTCTCCCCACGGGTACTCCTGCTTTTGTTCGGGAAACAAAAAAAACCGAAGGACATCCATTTGCTTACGAGCTGGAATTCGGTATCCCAAAAGGACCTAAAGGAGATTCCGTCGATTTTTCTACAGAGTCGTTTTCGAGTACTAATAACAACGGCACTGTTATTAATTATACGATATTTCCAAGCGAAGGTGCTCCATCTAAAAAGCATTTCGTCGTTAACGAGATAGTTGACTTGTATTCAGACACCACAAGAGCCGACCATAGTAATCACCTGTATGCCTTATACAGCAGTCGCGAAGCTCGTAGAAATGATGCTTTAAATGCCGATGGTTTTACACGTGGCTCACAAATAGGAATTCCTGAAGATAATTATAAAAGTAATTTAAACTGGAAAGATCTGGGAGCGATAAAAGACCAAAGCGGTATCTTGGTGGGAAGAGACCTTAATACAGATGCCAGCTTCTCCAAACTAAACGACCCCACGAAAGAAACTATTGTCAGTACCTTGAATACCAACTATACTAAAGCAAATGGTAAAGTAGACGGCAAGGTGTGCACCTATCAAGATAAAGAAGGAAACACTTGGTTCTTTGCCTGGGACTACAACCACGACTCCAATGGGTGGTATTATATCGGCACCTTTGGCGGAGGAGGAACAAAGTTCTCCGTATCAGACGGCGGGAGTGATACCCCCAAAGGGTGGTATTTCAAGAAAGCCGAGAAGGTTGCATTTGCCACGAAGAAAAACTGGTGGGGATAGATATGAAAATGATTCAGGTTGTAGGTCCCATTAAAAAAGGGACTGTTCGAACAATCTCTCCGCCTGACAACAACTGTACTTTTGTTCATATCGGTCTACATATCCCAAAGCAGTGGCCTGTGAAAGACCTTAAAGAGAAGGATAGTTCTCCTTGGATACAAGTGCTTGGTCTTTCTTCTAAACCTGGGACTATTGATGAGCACAAGTATTTGTTGAATGAGCACAATGTTCTTGAGTTTGATGGAGTGGAAGAAGAAGAGTTTACGATAAAAGCCCTTCGTGACCTTCCTCCCGAGACTGTCATAGATGTTGTTTATACGACTTTGGAGGATGAGTAATATGGCGAAGGTCGATTATGATTATACATCAAGGCACTGGTCTTCAAAGAAAGGGAGAGACCCGAATGAAAAACTCCCTCCTTTTTTTGCCGAGACACAAGTAAAAGTAAATGGTAAAAATGAAATATGGCCTTTATACGTTCCGTTTGACGCAACAGATAAAACCCAGGGTGTCGTGTGGCTGTCTGACACATTAACCGAAGATGGTGCCAGTGCGGGAATGACGGCAATGACACCGAAAGGCGTCAAAGATAACACTCTTGTTGCCACAAAGAATGGGGCTGGACAAAAAGTCTCCACTGAAAGCGTTGTCTTTAAAGGACCTGTTGAGTTTAGCGGAACAGTCACAGGCATTACTTCTCCCGATAACCCTGGTGGAAATATAAAAAATCTTGTCGTTAAAATCGCCAACAAGAACGTCCTTCCAACAGACGAGATAAATTATATTTTAGGTTCTGGATCAATACGGAATGATGTTGTAACAGTCCCTATCGGCATGCTACCATTAAACATGATTCCATCTTTGACGGAAGACAAGCTCCCCAATAACATAAGCGGAAGCAAGATAGCAAATGGTACAATAACCAGCGACAAGATAACGGACGGCACGCTATCATATGATAAATTAAGTAGCACGGCAAAGAATGACATAAACAACAGCATAGACGCAAAGGTTAATGCCATCCCGAGGAATATGTATATTCAATTTTCAGACGGAGACGTGACGTCGGGTGTAAAAACCCTTACTTTGGGATCCACAACAACAATATCTGCTTCTATAAATGCGATACCTGAAGGACAAGTTTCAAGTTTGTTTACCCCTCGTTCTTGATTTAAAACATTAAAAGGAGAGGAGGTGATTTGCTATGGCTAACATTAACTGGACAGTCCGTCTAAAGAACAAGTCGTTCTGGATCGGTCTTGTGGGTGTCATAGGTTCCTTCGTTGTGTCTATGGCCTCTCTGCTAGGCGTGGATTTAGACTTGACAGGAGTCGAGTCTACAGCCACCACTGTCATCTCAACCGTGTTTATGGTTCTCTCCATGCTGGGTGTTGTCGTTGACCCGACGACCAGTGGAATCAAAGACTCTGAACAGGCTTTGACGTACACCTGCCCCAAGAAAGATTAAAAGAAACCTCCCTGCTTGTCAGGGAGGTTTTTTAATGCTTTGGGCAATAAACCCCATTGTCTCCCTCTTTTTTTCTAATAAATAGATTTGCCGAATTTGACAAGTTTCAGGAGGGTAAAAGTGGAGCCTTTTAACCAACTGTTCGGTCAATATAATTTCGGAGACATAGTTATTATAATAATCCTCGTGCTAATGTGTGCAAAGTCTCTCGGGGAAGCTCTGTCTTGGGCATATAACACTATAAAAGGTAAGTTCCGAAAAGATTCAGAGGCCGAGCAAATTATTGACGAACATGAGACAATGGAACAAAAGATAAACGCGCTTTCCGACAGTATAGATTCTTTGTGTGAGGCTGTTCAATCCATTCAAGATGAAGTTCATGCTTTATCGAAGAAGCAGGACTGTTTTCAAAAAAAAATACTTGACATGGAATCAAAACAAGTCGATCTTCAAGAACAATTCCTATACGACGCGAGAGCGTTCATTATAGACAAATATCACTACCATTGTTATGTCGCGCATCAGATAGACGAGATAACGATGGATAGTCTTGAAAATAAATACGCCACATACAAAAGTCATGGAGGGAACAGTTTCATCGACGGCTTGATGGACAGATTAAGGGCGCTCCCCCTCGTGAAGACAAGCGGTGAGCCTGTTCTCTATGACACGGAGAGGAAGAGGTTAAATGAGCCAAGAATTAAAGACCTTCACGATTGAGTTGAAGTCTTTGGACCAGGAAATAGGCTCTCCTGTCATAGCTGGCGCTGGCGACGTGAACGGTTGCACTCTACGGGTGGTGTTCACACAAAAGGCAGGGTGCCAGCTCTGTCCAAACTCAAAAGTGTATTTAAACTGGATTCATCAAGACAAGAAAGTCAAGGGATACAACGTCCTCTCTAAAGTAAGCGACACCCCGTCTACTTGGGAGATTCACTGGCCTAAAGAGATGCTGTTTGAAGGAACTGTGTTGTGCCGTCTGGAGATTGTCGACGACGTCAGCATTGCCCCTAGCAACAACTTCACAGTCCACGTGCTACAGAACCCAAATGACGGTTCGTCTTTTGTGGTAACGGACGACTACTCTGACTTTCAGCAGGCAATCCTTGACCTTACGACGCTCAAGGACGACATGCTCGATGAGTTCAACTATCAAAAGAAGCTATTTGAAGACTTCCAACTAGATGTCTCGGACATCAAAGATACTGTTTCCAGAGCAGAAGATAAGGCTCAAGAGGCTCTAGACAAAGTCAACGACCTTATCGCTGGAGAGTTTGCTTTATATATGAACGAACTCGATGATTAAAGAGGGGAGGTTTTCATAATGGCTGTAGATAAAAAAATCTCCTTCTTCCACGGGCCGACCGAAAAGATTCAGGCCAACATCGAGAAAGGCAAGGTCAACGAGAACGATTTCGTTGTCTCTTCCGATGAGAACGTTCTGTACTACATCGACGCAAGCAAGAACGCCATACCGCTTGGTTATGACGATAGGATAAAGAACGAGATAGAGGTAAACCTCGGCGACGACGGTTTCGTAGGCGGGATAGAGAACGGTGACACGTTGAAGACGGGTCTGTCGTTCGAGCAGTTCCTAGAGAAGCTTGTCAAGAGAGCCGTTCATCCCGAGTACAAGAAGCCAGAGTTGATCGCCGAGATAACATCCGACGACAAGCCAGGCAGATATGAAGTCGGCACAGTCCTCTCGCCTACAATGGAAGCGACGTTCACCCGCAACGAAGCTGGCAGGCTGGTGTCTCTTGACGTTCTCAAGAACGGGGATAAGTTATACGGGTCGTTCAAAGACACCATTGAGCAACATATCCCGGAGTTTAGGCTCGAAGAGAAGACGTCGTTTAGTGCTCAAGCGTCCTATGAGGAAAGCGACTTGAAGCTTAACAACCTCGGGGACGAGGACGGCACAAACAAAATAAAAGCTGGTCAAATAGTTTCAAAATCGCTTGTTTACACTCCTATAAAAGCGATATTCTACGGAGGGGGAATTGACGACCTACCTAAAGAAATCACATCTGCTTTTGTAAGAGGCTTGCCGTCTGGCCCGGACATTGAGGATAAGAATGTTGTGCAGGTCAAGATGGAGCCTGGACAAAAGTGGGTTATGTTGTGTGTGCCAAGTTCCATTACTGTTGCAAATGCAGTTTATCTTGAGACAGGAGAATCTGAAATTCTTGGTTGTTTCGATAAAACAACTGCAATGGTTGAGGGAGTAGATGGGTATACTGCATCAGAATATGACGTTTATTGTCTTCAGGTCGCTTGTTCTTCAACGACCGGAATGACATTCGAGTTCACTCTTGAGGGGAGGTAGTTAATGAGCGCTACAGTATCGACATTTAGATCTTGCGAACGTTTGAACCCAATACCTTTAGACGCTTCGGAAGTCCATGAGTCTATTGATGGTGCGAATACCTACCTTTCAAGCGGGAAAGCGTATCCTGGCCAGACTATAAAAGTCCGCAACGTGGATGGCAGTTTTGACTCATATGTTATCGGCGGGACAGAAGGACATCTTACTCTTGACAAGCTGAACGTCAACACTGCTCTTGTGAAGAACTACGTTCAATCTGTTGAGGCTCTTCCTGATAAAGAGAACGCCGAGCAAGGGGTCGTCTATCTAAACACCACCGACGGCAAGGGCTATATCTTCAACGGCACAGACTTCAAGATGATTTTCGACAATGTTGAAGTTGGGCCTGCGATAGACGAGCTCAAGCAAGACGTGGACGGCAAGCTGGCTACAAAGATATCCTACGAGGAAGCCAAGGCTCTTGTGGCAAGCGTAGGCCATATCACTAGAAAGATAGTCGATGATCTACCGCCTGCCGAGGAGGCAAGCGACACCGTCATCTATATGGTTCCAAAAGCCAACCCCGACGAGGTCGGGCACCAGTCCTACGACGAGTACGTCCTTGTCGAAGGCAAGTTTGAGAAGCTCGGCGACAACGAGATTGACACATCAAACTTCGCCACAAAAGACGAGGTGACTGACTCTCTTGCCGAGGCGAAGAGATACGCCAAAATCAAAGCAGACGACGCTCTTGGTGAAGCGAAGGCCTATGTTGACGGTTTCTTCAGTTCTACAGCCGGCTCTATTATAGACACCATTATCGGCGACACCGGCAAGGACGAGAACGGCAAACAAATAAAAGTGACACAGTATGTCACAAACAAAATAACAGAAGCTCTTACAATAACATACGTCGAATAAGGAGGAGGGTAGATGCCTAGCAACTCTATTGTAAAGCTGTATGAGACAACAGAAGGGAAGCTCTCTACCATCCCCGTTGTAACAGGACAGATGATTTTTGTAAGAGACTCCCATACCATATATATGGATTCTCACGGTTTGAGAGTTTCATACTCAAACCTCACAGTCCTTGACACCGAGGCTGATAGGACCGCCATCCTTGCCCCCGTCCAGGGGACCTATTATGTGCAAGAGACGCACGTTCTATGGTCTTACGGTAAGGACGGATGGTGGCAACTGACCCCGGAGAATCTGAACCCAATCTTTTGTGGTTCTTTGGAAGATTTTCCTAAAGTCGGGTCAGATAACACTCTGTACGTCGACAAAGACGTTATATATAAATGGGATAGTGTTTTATCCAAATATCTCGCAGTTGCGAATATGACCCAGTGGGAAGATATCCCCGCGTAATTTAAAGGAGATTAAATTGGCTACAGGCGCAGTTAAGTTTGTTTCTTGCTCTCTATCCAAGTATAATGGTTTAGCAGAGCGTTCCGCTAACACTCTCTATTTCATTACAGACTCTCGTAGAATCTACAAGGGTGACGTTCCGTTCACGGGTGGCCTATATGAGACTTGCACGGCCTATCCTGTCACAGGTGAGGTCAACACCATCTATGTCAACACAAAGGATGGTTCTGCCAAGTACTGGAACGGTACAGCATTTGTCACTATCGTCAAGCCTGCCCCTGCCTCTATCACAGGCAAGGGCTCTGCTGACGAGCAGGCCACAACCAAGGCTGTCGTTGACTATGTCGCCACTGAAATCGGTAAGCTCGACGCCGGTAAGCTCAATGAGCGTCTAACCGCTGTTGAGGCCAAGGCCAAGGCTAATGAAACTGCCATCGGTGTCATCAACGGCGCTGGCGTTGGCTCCATCAGCAAGGCTCTCTCTGACGCCAAGGCTTACACCGACACAGCCAAGACCGCCCTTCAGGGTGAGATTAACAAGAAGGCCACAAAGGCCACCACTCTTGCCGGTTATGGCATCGCTGACGCTTACACAAAGACGCAGACTGACACAGCCATCCAGACTGCCGTTGCTGGTGCCCACCACCTGAAGCGTCAGATCGTCACCGCTCTTCCCGATGTCAGCGAGGCCAACGAGGACACCATCTACATGGTTGGCACTGGTGCTGGCTCCGAGACATCCAGCTACAAGGAGTACATGCTCGTCAACGGTAAGTTCGAGCTAGTTGGTGACTCCAAGGTCGACCTCACCAATTATGCCACAAAGGCTTACGCCGACGGCAAGGCCAACGACGCTCTAACCGCTGCCAAGGCCGACTCCCTTAAGAAGATTCAGGCTCTTGACAAGGCTGACACTGCCGTTGCCGACAACTATGTGTCCGCTGTTTCCCAGACAGACGGTGTCATCACTGTCACAAGGGTTGAGCTTCCCGTCAAGTCTGTCGCCGAGGGCACTGCTAACGGCACAATCGCAGTTAACGGCAAAAACGTCAAGGTTCATGGTCTAGGTTCTGCGGCCTATGCCAATACAAGCGCCTTCGAAGTTGCTGGAGAAGCTGCCAAGGCACAAGCTGCCGCCGCAGAGGATGCCAAGGCAAAGGCTGATGCCGCTCAAGCTGCCGCTATTGCAGCCGCAGCCACCGATGCGACAAAGAAGGCCGATGCCGCTCTTGCTTCTGCAAAGACTGACGCCACCACAAAGGCCAATACTGCCAAGAGTGCCGCAATTGAAGCTGCTGCTACAGACGCCACCACAAAGGCCAATGCCGCCAAGTCCGAGGCTATCGCCGCTGCTGCTACTGATGCTACCTCAAAGGCTGACGCCGCCAAGCAGGCTGCAATCACTGCTGCTGCATCTGATGCCAAGACCAAGGCTGATGCCGCCGAGGCCAACGCCAAGAAGTATGCCGATGACCTTGTTTCTTGGGAGGATCTAGGCGAGTAGAGAAAGAGCCTTCCGCTTTTCATTTTTTCTCTCATAATGGCGGGGGGCGGGAAACCGCCCTCCGCTTTTTTTATAACTCCTGGGAACAAGAATCTTTTGTCTGAATATCCCTGTTGCTAGGGGTTATACAAAAGTGAAAGGACACCTCTCAAATGGCAAAACTAAAAGTCTTTCGAGGCACGAAGGCCGATGTTGATAAGAAGGCAATTACCGATGGTGCCGTCCTGGTGGCTACCGACACTTCAACTCTTTATGTCGATGCCAATGGGAAAAGGCTTGATTTAACAAAGGCTACCACTGTCGACTCGGCTCTATCGAGCTCTTCTACAAATCCGGTACAAAACAAGGTAATTAACACAGCTCTTGGTAATAAAGTTGATAATACAAGAACTGGGGTATACACAGCTTTAAACTTGCTTGATACGGCCACTGCGACCCCTTCCGGGTCTAATTATTACATCGCTCAAGACGTGAATAGAACGGCAGAGTTTGTGCGTCGTCCTATCTCTTCTCTTTGGGCTTATATGAGGTCTCAAGCGGATGGCGTGTATGCAAAGACATATCATGACCATGACGCATTTGCAGTTAATAGTTACGGTTCTGGCAGGAACACTCAAGGAAGCGTTCCGCCTATCTACTCTGGTGCAATTTCAGGCTCTCTTGAGAACAAGACGGCTTTCATGCCTGCAAACGCTATCGTTATTGAAAAGACGACCGATGGTGGTAAGACTTGGGTCGATGCAGGAGTAGCCGATCAAACAAAGAGAGAGCTGTTCCTAGGTAGGAACTCTTCTGTTGTGAGTCCAGGCGCACCGTCTCTTTCAAACAAAATCCGCATTACGATAAATCCAATAGATCGTTATTCAAATGCTTTAATGTTATATCTTTGGGTATCTACAAGCGGGCATAAGATGGCTGTCGACATAGAGACGTCTACTATCGGTGCAAAGACAACCTTTAAGACATATAGAACGAACGTCCCTGTTGCTGGTTGGAGCGGGCCTAACTGCATCGGATTGCCTGGACAGACATTTGGTGGTGGATCTAGCCAGACTTCCAACACTTACGCCTATAGGATTACTTTCTATTACACAAAAATAAATTCTGACTGGGCGTCGTCCAATGCGACGATAGGCGATATCCGCATTTATGGTAACACCAACTGGAACGATCCAAACAACATGTTCTCCAACGGCCATCTCTACTCTTGGGATGTGGACCAAAACGCAATCTTCCCCAAGAAAGTGACGGCATCCAGCTTCTCTGGTGAAGCGGGTTCTTTGACGAACCTCAATGCCAGCAACATCTCGCAAGGAACCATCGCTTACGGACGTCTTCCTGTCGGAACTTCTGCCAACACAGTCGCCTCTGGCAACCACACTCACTCTACTGCGACTACGTTCGCCAACGGCTTCATGTCGGCTTCTGACAAGAGTAAGTTGGATGGAATCGCCACCAACGCAAACAACTACGTTCATCCGACAACAAGCGGAAACAAGCATATCCCCTCGGGTGGCAGTTCAGGGCAGATTCTACGTTGGAGTGCAGACGGCACTGCCACATGGGGAGCAGAGAACGACCACACCTACGGAATCGCAACGTCTTCCACCGCAGGCCTTGTCAAGAGCGGGACAGACATTACCGTCGATTCAGCTGGAAACGTCAGCGTCAACAACGACTCGCACACACACGGCAACTCGACTATCACTTCGGTCGACGCAAGCAAAGTCAGTTCTGGCGTGCTTTCCGCAGAACGCATCCCAGACATTGACGCAAGCAAGATTACAAGTGGAACCATCTCAATTGACAGGCTCCCTGCCGGTGCTCTTGAGAGGCTTGTGACAGTCAAAGACCAGAAGGCAATGTACGCTTTGACGACTGACACTGTTCAACTCGGCGATACAGTCAAGCGTCTTGACACTGGCATGATGTACATTGTCGTTGACACGGCAAACCTCTCCAACGAAAAAGGCTACATGGAGTACACGGCTGGCTCTGCTTCAAGCGTGCCGTGGAGCGGTGTGACAGACAAGCCTAGTACGTTCACACCGTCCGCTCACACTCATACGATAGCGCAGATAACCGATATCTCCAACGCAAGCGTCAAGCATGCCACTTCGGCTGATTCGGCAACCACAGCGACAACTGCTACAAAACTTGGTTCTGCTACTGTAGGAAGCTCAACAAAGGGTATATATCTCAATAGTGGAACGCCGACTGCCTGTTCCTACTCTCTTGGCATGGACGTACCGGCTGGCTCAAAGTTGACCGACACGAACACTTGGAAAGCGAACACGGCGAGCAGTGAGGGCTACGTCGCTTCTGGTGCTGGGCAAGCCAACAAAGTCTGGAAGACAGACGCTAACGGTGTGCCTGCATGGAGAACTGACGACAACACAACCTACTCCGACATGAAGGGTGCCACCTCATCCGCAAGCGGAACGCATGGTTTGGTCCCTGCCCCGGAATCCAGTCAGAGAGGACAGTACCTCCGTGGAGACGGCACGTGGTCTACGCCTACCGACACGACATACTCTGCCGGAGCTGGAATCTCTATTTCAGGTGCGCAGATTAGCAATGCCGGTGTCAGAGCTATTGGGTCAGGCACCACGAACGGCACAATAAGTGTCAACGCTGGTGGGACGACTACTGATATAGCGGTAAAGGGACTTGGGAGCTCTGCTTATACTGACTCCTCTGCCTACGCTCCTGCGAGTCATAGCCATAACTATGCTGGTTCGCCTTCTCCCGCAGGACCCGCATATTCAGCAAGCAAGCTGAACACCAGTGCCGGTGATGTCGAGGCACCTGTGTATTTCAGTGGTGGCATCCCTGTTGCCTGTACTCCTTACTCTCACGCATCTGTTAACTATGCTAATGTAGCAGGCCAGCTAGGTGTCTCAACAGTAGGTGGAACGACAACTCCTATCTACCTTAAAAACGGTGTGCCGACTGCTCTTGGGTATACAATCGCCAAGTCTGTTCCTTCCAACGCTGTGTTTACAGACACATGGAGACAGTTAACAGGTAGCACTGCGTCTTACTCAGGTATAGCAGGCTATGCTCCCGCCCCTCCAGCAGGTTCAAACGACCGTTACTTGAGGTGCGACGGCACATGGGTTACTCCGCCAAATACAAGTACACAGTATCACGCAGGAGCAGGCTTGTCTTTAAGCGGAACGACATTCAGTCTTGCTTCTTCAGGAGCTACTAGTGGCTCTTATGGCCCATCCGCAAACGTTTATGGTTCAAACGGAGCTACTATCTCTGTTCCGCAGATAACTGTCGACTCGTATGGCAGAGTTACGTCTATTGTAAATAGGACCTACACCTCTGTAAACACAGATACTAACACGACTTACAGTGCTATTCCTGAAGGAACAATCACTGCTTTGTTTAAGTAACATTGAATAAAACAGCTATAAAGTTGTTATAATATAAAAATAAAATCTAAAGAAGGAGTGGAGCGACATTGTTTCCTCCACTCCTTTTTTTTATTTGTAAAACGGAGGATAAAATGGCCTTTTTAAACGAGAATGGACTCCATGCTTTGAGAGAGTGCTGTGATGCCCTATACTTATCAAAGGCAGACGCAAGCGATACTTATTTATCAAAAGGAGATGCCGAGCGTCTATACCTTCCTCTATCGGGAGGAACAATGACGGGGCAGATTAAACAAACTAATTTAAACGAAAGTAGTTCATATGGCTATTGGAATTCAAAAAATACTTGTTGTTTGTACAGAGCTAATGCCTCACGAGATGCAAATCATTATTTTCCAGTTATAGGAATGGAAAGCGTTAATGAAGGCACATTAAGTATTGGAGCTGTTGCCGGAGATAAAGGCAGTGAAGCTGGTTGTGTTATGAGCTTTGTCTATAACCCTAAAGATAATACCACTGCTTCCAACGTGAAACAAATTCGTATGAACATAAGACAAAAAGGAATTGAAGCCGCTAGCACATCTCTTGCTTCTTACAACGTTAGCGCTTCAACTTTTACACCAATGAAAGTAGGAAATTCAGAATCGTGGGTTTATTTTAACGATAAGGGAATCCCCGTTAAAGGGAAGACAATAAAGGCTGGAACCGAAGCTGTTGGTAAAATTACCGGAATGACTGCTGGAGATATCTATATCAAATACGAATAATATAGAGGAGGTATTGTTGAATGGCAGGAACTCTATGGCGATTTAATCTTTCGGCACTACCTAATGCCACAAATCCAAATGCAAGGTCGCCAGAATATATAGTTAATAAAATTCCTACAAGGTTTTGTTTGGAGCCAGAGCCATACACTAATAAAAGATTCTATAAAGCAATCTTTGCTCCTCATAGCAATATTTATCAAGATTATCCTTCCATTATTGGAGATAAGCCCAGAATGGCTTTTATATGGAATGTGCGTTGCACAAAAATACAAGGTAGCAAAATAACCTTAAAGTTTTACGCAGAGCCTTTATGGAAAAACATAAAATATTATTATATATCTTTCACTGGAGACCTGTATGGCATGTCAAAAGACACAGTCAATAAAGTCACGGATGTTGACAGCCTTCTTAAAAACGGGTCAAAACTTCAATGGATTTCTAAAAAAGTTAATGGACAAAACGAAAGAATACTTAATTATTGTGGACTCGCCATCTCTTACTGCGCAGACTCACTTCCACAATATCAAGCTTCCAATACCATAAATGCAGATACATATAATCATAACGCAATAGACACAGATACCCTCTCTAAACAAGATAACAGTTTTGTTACCTCGACAATAACTCTTGATTTAACAACCGTCCCCTCAAGAGAACTGTATTTTAAATTAAAGTTTGGTGCCTGGGTTGGAAATGCAGGTTATGCAAGACCTCTCACTCTTGCTTCCGTGATTAAAGACTGGGATTGGGACACAGAAGCAAAAAGCAGTTCTTCTGTAGAATCTCCCCCTCAAATTCCTGATAACCTCACCAAGAAACCAGAAAAAGGAAGTGAAACGTTCTCCGCTCAATATGGAGAAAGCTGTTATTATGACTCTGGCGTCGCTTGGACTAGAATCATAATGCCAACTCCAAGAAGCTCTATCTATTATTATAAGAATGCAACGACCCCTGTCCTTATACAGCCAGGGAGCATTTCTTATTACAAGAAAAACGGCACAAAAGTTGAGCCAACACAGAATGTTCAGGTATATTGTTACAAGAAGAACGGCACAAAGGTTGAGCCGACTCTTGTTTATGGATACCCGAATTCTTATTTTTATAAATAAAGGAGGTAAAAGTGGCTTTTCTAGACGAAACTGGATTAAGCACTTTTAAAAACCAGTGTGACAGCCATTATTTGAGGCTTAACGGCGGTTCGTCGATGCAAACTGTTGAAAGTAGCAACAATGTTATCCTAGGATTAAAAACTACAAAAAGCGGTGCTTATATTGGGACAAGTATATCATCCAGTATATACGCACCAGCAATCGTTATGTACGGCACAGACGGGGTTCAGTGCGGAGAGGTCACTCATAGCTTTAGGAGTGATAAAGCGTCTCAACTTGCTTTCTATGCGTCAAATAAAATGTCGAACGGGAGGGCACTAAACGGTGGCTTCGCCGTGATGCGACAGTATAACGTGCAATCTGACACAGATGGAACAACTTATTGGTTCTCTTCCAAACCGAATGCCCGCACTGCGATTGGTATTTTCAGTGGTACTACGGCTCCAACAACGAACACCTCTAGAGCAAACGGTGACATTTATATCCAGTATTAAGCGAAAGGAGCTTTTGTGCGAATTCTTAACGAACAAGACAAAGAGATTCAAAGATCTGATGTTGACGACACAAAAGGCCACCTTGTAGAGGACTATTTTCTTATAGCCCATCATCCCGAGGTAAACGTTGCTCCCGCTGTGACCCATCTTGAAACGTTGTTCAAGTTTGACGATGACGAAGACGGTATATGGGTGCCGAACGACGAATATTCAGTCGATCTAAAGACGGGTGCCTATGTGTTCACCAATAAATCCCTCAACGGCATGAAGGCTACTTTTGTGGATTCCCGTGTGGTGGAATACCAGCCCCCAACAGAAGGCGAGCATGAGTGGTTCGAGTATGAGCAGATCCTTCGCTACAAGCTTTACACAGAAGACGAGCTTGCCTTAATCAAGGCAAGGGAAGACCAGCAACGCACCGATGCTCAAGAGCGTGAGCAGAAGAACACTGGATACCAGAATCTTCTGTCTTCTGTAGACGACATCATTCTTGCACTTGCTGAAAAAGAGGGTGCTACATCAGATCTTGAAAATCAAATCAACGATATCAACCTGGTCCTTGCCGACCTGATTGGAGAATAAAAATGGCTGTCAGTGCAGTTGGGTGTCGCGTTATAGAACGTGCCGTTGCTATTCGACTTAATAAAGGAGAGGCTCTTGAGGACATAATCGCCTCTTATTCAAAACTCTCTACTGAACAAGCCAAGCAACTTCGAAAAAAGTTTGCCACAGAGGAATAAACTTCTTTTTGATGGATATAATAAAATCAAATACGAGGATACCGCATCGAACCCATAGTCTCGTCAGCTATGCGGGATTACGGTATTCTCGTATTTTTTTTAGAGAAAAAAGGAGTAAAACCTATGGCACAAAATTGGCTCGGCTTATGCAATGAGAATTTAACAGAGCTTAAAAATCATAACAAATATCAGCTTGGGAATGCTACTTCGACTATTGTTTATTGGGACAACTGGAACGATGTAGGAAACAACTTCGTATGTTACATGCCTTCTTCGGGCAGTTTCATCTGTGGACGGCCTGCCATCCGATTCCACGACTGCTATAAAGCTAGCGACGGGAAAGGGTACGCGCATGCGTCGTTCGCTTTCAGGGCTCCTGGTTATATCGCTGGCTTTCCTATAGACTTCGGCTTCGCCAGTGTCAACCAGTCAGGAACCTTGTCAGTAATAGGCCAAAAGCAGGTCTATACAGCGACTCCTGAAGGGTCGGGGACAGAGACTTATTGGAATTCTACCTTTGAAACGTCCTTTACTTGGCCTACCGTCCCAACAGGAATAATCCCGTTTATTGCTGTTGGTGGAATGGAATTTACCAAGAGGTTCAACGGCACAAACCAAAGCACTTCTGTAAGCTATTTCACTAGCTGGAATCCAAACTCTACAGCAAAAAGCACTTATAAGACAGCTTGCCCAAGTAGGAACATCTCTGCTATTAGCGGTAGAGATGATATCGCATCCAACCTATTCTCAATGTCTTACGATAGCGGTTGGGGAGCGAAGGTATTGTGCCCAGTAGTATTTTCAAACTGGCACGGAGATGCTTCAACCACTTTTATCGGTGGATGGAAAAACAGGGGCGCTAACTACAACTCTTATCTAGGCGCAGGATTCTTCTTCTGTGGCGGCACAAAAGCAGATTGCACCTCTTGGCCTTCTTTCTCTTCTGCACCTTATAAGGTAAGTTCAAAAATCTGGGTATATAATTCAGCAGGAACACCACTTCCAGCTCAAAATGTATATGTCTACAATAGTTCAGGCGTACCACAAAAGGCCAAAGCTGTATATCGCTATAACAGCTCCGGTGTACCTGTTAAAATTTACTAATAAAAACCACGACAATAGAAAGTGGGTAAGAATAAATGTCTCAAAGAATAATAGACGTATCCGAGCATGACGGCACTCTTGATTGGCAAAAGATCAAGGACGCCGGTTATCATGCAATTATTCGCGTCGGCTTCGGTCGCTTTGACTCGGGCGGACGTCTAGACTACAACCTTGGCACAAACGTTTCCGAATGCGAGCGTCTCGGCATCCCCTACGGCTTCTACTGGTACTCATACGCTACCAGCACGGCTTCAGCCGAGATTGAGGGCACACAGTGCGTGGAAGCCATTAAGGGCTATCATCCAAGCTACCCTGTGTACTTTGACGCAGAGGAGCCTGGCACAGAGGGCGTCGCACAGAACAACGCTCTTGTCTTCTGTGACGTCATCCGTAATGCAGGCTACAAGCCTGGCATCTATTCCAGCGAGTCTTGGTGGCAGAACTACCTCACCGACGTCTCGGGCGTGAACCGCTGGGTCGCCAAATGGAGCAGTTATAAGCCTAACGTTGAGTGCGACCTCTGGCAGTATGACTCCGAGGCCTATGTGCCTGGTGCCGGTCCTGCCGACGTCAATGAAGTCCTCAACGAGAGCATGCTCCCACAGACAAAGACAGATCCCTCGGAGCCCAAGAAGTGTCCTTACTGCGGACAGCCTATCCCAACCAATCCTCCCAAGGACGACACACCTGACGTGCCGTCCGAGGACCTTCCAAAGCAGGACGTCCCCGAGGAGACTGGCAAGCTGACCTATCAGCAGGTCGCAGCCGAGATCATGCACCACATGGTCACTCATGATGGTAACGGTGGTCATGGCTACAGCCAGTATCAGCGCTGGGGAGACGGCACACGTGAGGTAGTCATATTGTCCGACGGCACGCAGGTCTCTATTCCCAACGGCGACTTCGACTGCTCCTCTGCTGTCATTGAGGCCTGGGAGCTTGCCTTCCCTGGTTGCACGGGCAACGCCACCTACACTGGCAACATGAAGGAATGCTTCCTTTCAACTGGCCTCTTCGAGTGGCACCCAATGGGAGACGGCTACATCGCCCAGACTGGCGACATCTACCTCAACGAGGTGTATCATACTGCCATGTGCTGGTCTGCCGAACCTGACCTTATGATGCAGTTCAGCATCTCCGAGAACTACAGCATCTCTGGCGAACAGGGCGACCAGACGGGCTGGGAGTCTAACATTAAGGCTTATGCGAATTACGGAAATGGAGGGTGGGACGGTAAATTGGTTTACATCGGACCGAAGCGCGACGGCTCTTCTGACAAGACGCCTACTGTGACGCCCTCGGCACCAGAGACCACAACTCAAATTGATGTTGACGGCTATTGGGGACGTGGCACCACAATGGCCCTCCAGAACTACTTCGGCACTTACGCCGACGGTGAGGTCTGGCATCAGTGGGCACCAAATGTTAACCGTAACGGCGCTCTCACTTCTGGTTGGATGTGCGACGGCACAGCAAAGGGCTCGCCTGTCATCAGGGCTTTACAGAACATCCTCGGCGTCACAGCCGACGGCATAATCGGCACAGACACGATTATGGCTCTCCAGACAAGGATGGGCACATATGTTGACGGTGTCCTTGACGCAGGCTCCACTTGCGTGCAAGAGCTTCAGCGTCGTCTCAACGCAGGCGCTATTTAGTTTTAAAATTTTTCCTATAAAGCAAGACAAACACACACACACATTAAAAAAGCCCCCCTATACCAAGTTGTATAGGGGGGCTTTTTTGTTTCATTTAATTACAACAACAGGGGGTTATCGAAATGTTTCCGCTAGCTATTTGTATTCCGCCGATTACGGCAATAACAAGCACCAAAGCGAGGAAAACACAAGACAGCCCTATAACGACACTGCCGAGGACTTCGAATACATCATGGTCTGTTTTCTTCAAGATAAGCCAGTCCAATACAAATCGCGTCCGCCGTGTCTGAATCAACGTCGATGCCGAAACGTTCTTTTACAATAGCAATGGAATGTTCTTTTTGTTCTGCTCTTGTTCTGCCGAATCCGCCTCCTAGGACTTTCCTCCAATGTGATGGCGCTAAAATACAGTATTTGGATTCAGTCAAGGCGCAGAAGATGAGCATTGATGCTTGAACATATGCGAGAATTTTAAACGTCTTTGTGTTATTCTGGTCTTGTATGTCCTCAAAACAAATAACATCCGGCTCATATTGTCGTTTGAGCTTTTGTACTTCTTTCATGAACAAGTGAAGTCTCTCGTCCATCGGCTTGTCAGACGGGACCGAGAACGTGCCGTTCGCCACAAGGTCGTCTCCTTGAAAGACGGCATATCCGGTGGTTCTTAAAGCCTGGTCTAGCGACAAGACTACCTCCACGCCGTCCTTCACGAGTTGACCCCGCGAGAGAACGTGTAGCCTCGGAGCGTGTACTTGTTCGCGAACAGCTTGGAGAATAGGACGACGTTCGTTAAAGGACCGACCCCATTTGGCACGGGTGTGATGGCTCCCGAGTCACCGAGAACCTTGCAGACCTCGTCGTAGTCGACGTCACCGCAGAGCTTGCCGTTCTCATCGACGTTGATCCCCGCATCCACGACAACCTGTCCTTCTCTGAACAAGTTTGCCTTTAAAAACTTTGGTTTGCCGATTGCAGAAATCACAATGTCCTCTTGTGTGAGATAGGACAAATCCGACTTTGAGTGATAGAGGGTGACTGTGGCGTTTGCGATTGACATGAGCTGGGACACTGGCCTGCCGACTCTTGGAGACCTGCCTACGACACCAACTCGCTTGCCTGCTACGTCAACGTCATTGTAAGTCAAGAGCTTGTATATAGCTCCGGCTGTACAAGGTGCGCCCCGATAGAACGTCTCGCTCCTGTCGTAAAGCATATGTCCAAGGGAGACAGCGGATGCGCAGTCAATGTCAAGAGGCATCGGGATGTAGTTCTTGAGGAACTGGTCGTCGCCCTTCTTAAAAGAAGACAAAATGATTATGCCGTCAATCCTAGAATTGTTTTTCAGTGTCGAAATGTTCTTGTAGGCGTCTTGTAAATCAGAACAAGAAAGTGTCTCAATCTCTGCTCCGTACCTGTTGGCACATTTGATAAGCTGTTTCAAGTAGATCCAGTCAGATTTGTTCGACTCGCTCTTGTCTGCTATGACGCATCCCAGAGTCGGTGTTACGACTTTCGAGGCTGGCTTGATTACAATCTCCTCAAGAGCCTCGATAGCGGAGTCAGGAGTAAGTAGTCGTGCCATTTAAGCCCCCGTGCTTCCCCACCCTGACCTATTGGAATCATTGAGGCTGTCAACTTCCTTGAACAGAATGTCAGGCTGGTTCTTCTGGATGCGGAACTGGCAAAGTCGGGTTCCCTTTGGGATTGTGACGTTGCGAGTGGCGTAGACCGGCATGCCCCACTGGTCATCGTTTCCGCAATACTTGTTGTCGATTACCAATTATGTTATCCTCCTGGCTTTTTATCCTGGAGTTCTTACACTTTGCTATTGTGTAAGTTCGGCGTACATTTTCGCTAAAGTACAAGAGAAGCGCCGGGCACTCTTGGGGAGATTATATTTATTCACTCCCTACGCTCTACGGTACTGAACCGGCCTTTCGCAATCCAGTCAGTTACCTCGGTATTACCCTAGGATTTTTTAAAGAGGGCTTCACCGATTTTGTCCGGTAATAATCTTTGAGGTATTCTCTCGTTACTCAAAGACGGCGTTGCTAGGAATCGTTTTAACTTTCAAACAGCTCCTAGAAGAGTCCACCAAAACCGTTCGTTTCAATAACGCCCCACCTCTTGAAAGTACTACTACGAGGGGCTACAATGGCTTCATAGCCATCGGGAAGCTTCATGGCTACACCTAGAGGGATAATCTTTGACTCGCCCTCAAACAGCACTGCATCCTCGTTGGTGTACAGGTCGATCCAATCACCTTTGTCGATCTTCTCTAGATGCGGGGCACCGGGGAAATACTTAATCTGAATGGTCTCAAACTCACTATGCGATAGCATGTCCTTTTCCATGTTCCTCCTAAATGTCGTTCAACTGGTCAATGATATTGTTGAAGAAATTGCTCCATTCCTTTTTCGGAACGTCGAAATGGTGCTCGTAAATGACGACCCTACCGTCATTGTCCATGACTGTCACTTTGACGGGGAAACCATCCTGGCGAAGGGTCGGCACAAGATACAAGCCGAACCGACCCTTCGCCGTTGAAAAGTAGCACCAAGAGAATCCGTCAAGTCGAAGGTTGGAGCTTATTTCCTCTTGAGTCATCTTCTCTTTGGTAATGTCTATCAAATCTCATCGCTCCTATCGTCATTAAAGCCCGTGTATAGAACCTTGCGAAGAGGTAGGTCAGGATATTTCTCGCTGTTGAACAGCTTGACGACCTTGCACTTGTAATACTCCTCGTCCTCCTCGCCCTTCATCTTGCGGACCTTCTTCTCGTAAGAGAAAGTCTTGATGATGTAGTTCTGCTCCTCGGCGTCGCGCTTCAAGAAGTCCTGAAGAGAATCGACGTCAACCTCGGTGTCAACCATGATTTCCTCGGTGGTCTTAAGAAGATACTGAATCATTAGTGCTTCCTTCCTCCCTCTATGCAGTACATTGCCTTGGTGAACGTCGGTGTCATCGAATTCATGAGTCGCTCGGTGAGCTTGCTTGCCCCGGTGATGTAGATCTTGTCGAAAGACTCTGCCTGGTACTTTTGAGACACTGCGTCAAGAATGTTAAGAATTTCAGGGTAAGTGCAGTTCTTTTCGAAGACAATGTTGTTGTTGTCGTCAAAAGCCGTAATCTTTGTCAAACCGGTAATGTTAACATATAACTTCACTTTAATCCACCTCTATCACAAAATCGTTGCATGGGAACAACTTGAACATAACATAGTCGGACCCGGTAATCGTCTTCATCTGCTCGTTGGTCTTAATCCAAATCTCGTAATCCCCACTGTCGTGGCAATATTCAATGAACACGATCTTGCCACGGGACTCAAGCACTTCCTGAACCTCGGTCATTGCCTTGTGGTAGTTGGTTCCCTTGATGTTGATGACGGTGAAGTCATAAGCTTCTCGGCACAATAGCATAAAGTATTGGAAATACTTCTCGGTGGAGAACCATGCACTAATGTTGGTCAGTTCGGCAATTGTCTTGGTCTCGGTAAACTCGTCGACGGCACCGCTCTCGAATCGTTGCTTTGCAAACTCATACTGTGTAAGGCCTGTGTTCATTTCCATCCTGCTATTGTCCAATCTCTTCGTTGCCGTTCAAGGCGATGATTCTTTGATTCGAGCTACCGCGCCACTTGAGCGTCAGGTCTTTCTTGTCCTGGATGAACGGACCGTCCACCAGGTAGTCGACACCTTTTAAGACAAGCTCCAAAGGGTGCGGGTGCTTGCGGTCAGGCTCGGAGTTTATCTCGGCCATCAGGTTCTCGTAAGTCCTGCCGGTCCACATCCACACCTTGAAGTCTGGCTTGTCCTTGTTCTCCTCGTGCGCCAGATACGTGAGCTTGATAAGCTCTTTGTAGTTCGCTGGGCACAGCGGTTCCCCGCCAAGGATGGACAGCCTTGTCATCCACTCGGGTTTGAGCAAATCGAGGATTACGTCCATCGTGTCGTTCGTGTACTCTTTTCCGCCGTCGAAGTCCCAGGTTCCCTCGTTGAAGCAACCTGGGCAATGCAACGCGCACCCCTGAACGTACAGCGACACGCCTATGCCGGGACCGTCGCTGATGTTCATTTTATGGATGTCGGCATACCTCAAGCTCCTTACCTCCTTAATATACTTCCCTATGTTCTATCGTATAGAAGTGACGAAGATACTCGTTGTCCCAAAAGATATCCTCGTGCTCGCACTCTCGGACGCCCGTCAGGACGTCGTCGTTCTCGGAAGGGGAGAACATCGGGCAGAACTGACGGGCGCAGTTCTCGCCATCGGTAAGACCGAACGGACAGGTGCTTTTCTTTGGGATCCAAATTGTGCCGAACTTGTTGTCCACTCGCTCAAGGTCCAAGTCTTCCTCAAGGAACCTCTCTGCATTCTTCCTAGTGTGGAACACTTTCTCCACAGAAGTGTAATGGTCTTCGTAATCTTCGCCGTTATCATACCAAACAAGAAAGACAGAGTCCATGTATGTGCTCCTTTCAACTGATAAGTATATTATAGCACATGCATGGACCTGCCGTCAATGGTAAAATTTAATTCTATAAGCAGAATCAAGGTTTATTATCTTGCATTCTTGGCTCTATGATGAACCTCGTCTTGCTTGCCGAGATTGAACGCGGTGGTATAATTACCAGTTAAGTAGCCTGTCACTCTACGAAGCTGTTGAATATGAGTGCTTCCGCACATTGGGCAATGATCGTTAAACTCGTCGCAATATCCACAATCAAGGCAAGTGTCATTCGGCACGTTAATGGCAAAATAAGGAACGTCTTTATCCATTGCATAATTTACAATAGTCTCAAGCGCCTCTAGGTTGTTCTTGGTGGTCGACGGCAATTCTGCGTAAACGATGCAGCCAGCGTTCGAGTATCCTGTGAGTTGAGACTCGATGTCAATCTTCTCCATAACTGTTAAATCGCTCCATACAGGGCAATGAATAGAGTTGGTAAAGAACTCTTTGTCTGACACTTTAGGAATAACACCATATTTAGCCCTAAACTTTTTAAGAGCCTTAAAGCACAGGTTCTCCGCAGGTGTGTAATAAACTCCGAAATTAAGCTTATATTCGTGCTTGAACTCATCACAGCGTTTGCGGAACAAAGACTCAATACGCTTGGCTAGTTCCATTCCTTTGTCTGTTGTTTGGTCTGTCCCGATAAGTAGTTGAAGCGTCTCCGCCAGACCTAACTGACCGAGGGCCAATGTGCCGTGCTTAAGGGCGCTACGGATACCCTCCTCGGGAATATACCCCTCCATAGTGCCGTTCTCGTACATAAACTTACCTGATTCTGGAGACTGTGAACAGATGTACTCAAAACGTTCCAAGAGCATGTCTTTGGCCTCGTGAATCTTTTTATCAAGAAGTTCCATGAACTTCTCTACATCTCGGTCGGCTTCCATAGCAAGAGTCGGCATAATTATAGTGACCGGGCAGATGTTCCCTCGTCCGTCCTTTGTCTGGGCCATGCCGTTGATGTCGTATCCATTGGCGGTCCTACACGTGTTATCAGATGTCACCATCTGCACTGACTATATCTTCTATCTTCCTACGAAGATAGCCTCCCGTTTCGAGCTAGTGCCTATCTCTAGCTCTACTCCCTTACATTCATCGGGGATAGTCGATACACTTTCACTCTAAAATTTTTGTAATTTCATATCTACTTTTATAAACAAAAGAATTGCCTTTTTTGTAGGCCTTGCTACTAAAAGCTACAACATTTTTTTAGAGTGTTTAGCACGGTCTCAACTCATGAGAGTCCTAACCGTTAGCAGGTTTAAAAACCCACACCCTCTGGCGAGGTTAAGGAGGTTTTAGATGAGCTATAGTTTACGCTTACCCATCGTGCTGAAGTAGGTCTTTGGGTCGTTTCTATCATAACCCGCGTTGCCAGACCAATCTACGTTAGCGTAGTTGGGATAAAGTCTTTGAGAGGTTGATTTTAAAGCAAGCTGGAATAGGTCGTAATTTGGATCTCCTGGAGCTCGGTTGACGCCCCTCATGCACTGGAAAATGGTGCAGGGAAAGATACTGGTCTTATGAAGCTTGCCGAGACCGCGAATTGAAGTTTCTAGCATGGCCCTTATGACGAGGCGACCTTCTGGAAGCGTGCATGTGCCAAAGTTGGTTGAGGTAAAGGGCAGCTGGTTCCCTGACCTACTTTGTAGTGTATTACATTTATATTCAGCTAGAGTCGCTAATTCTAACCCGTTCTCTTGTGAACCGCTTTATGTCGCCATAAAGATTAGACTATATCTTCATCTTCTTTTTTTTAAGAAGAGGCTGCCATTTCGAGTCGCTTGACTCTACTCCCCGTTTTATAGGGATAGTCGTTAGGCTTTTACTGTGTCATCGCAATATTTTAAATGATAACCACCCGTCGTATGATGGATACCTTTACATACTTTAGAAACGTTTGTTGCATAGAGACCGAGCTGTCTAGCGCATTCTTGAACAGATGAATAAACAGCGTTTGTTTCTATACAGTACACTTTTTTCTTGTGAGGATATTTTAGAGAAAGAGTTTGTCTTTTTTTCTCCGAACAAGGCACATGCCGTTTTTTCGCAGACTCGGATAACTTTGCTCGGTGTTCTAAAGACAGGGATTTGCCTTTTTGAACTTCACTGATTTTCTTTCTTTTTTCAGCAGAACACGGATGTCCAAGCCCATTTTTGTTTCCTCGCATAGAGACAGATATTTTTTGCCTTGTTTCAAGAGGAATACTAGGGGCTTCTCCTCCTTCAAGAATATTGTATCCATATAATGGATCTTGGGTTTGATATTGTTTTATCAACCGCTTCTCTAATTGACAAGCCTCTTCTTTTGTAAGCCCCTCTTTTACGATATTGTGTTCGAAATTGTTCCATCCATATTTTATAATAGCACTAAAGAAATGTGGAGTACTTTTGTATCCTAAACCATCTCTTCCCCATCTTTCAGAAGGTTTTCTGCTTGTAATTCCAAAATACATCTTCCCGTTTACTTTGTTTTTATGTTGATACACAATATACATTTTATCGCCCCCTTTCATTTTTTCTCTACGACGTTTTTTTGACACAGATTTAGCACGGGATTGTCTGCTAGAGAGTTTCCCCGTTTAGACAGCTATGTTCCCAATATCACTATTGGGTCGCCCTAATAATCAAGGTTGTGATACATACCTTCAACAGCTTGATAAGTCTCTTTTTTAGTCATTGCAACGGCATATTTGTAAGCCATGTCATGCGCCTGATATCTCTCATCCTCAATAGAGAGCGTGTCAGGCCACAAGCCGTCTTCTACTTCGTGAATAAACTTGGTATACTCACTATTGTCATTGTGGTTCTCACACCAAAGCATTCCGTCTTTAAAATGCTTCAAGAAAGACTTTCGTACATATGGAACCATTGTCCAATCTAGATGCGTCGCACTTACCCCGCCAAACTGCATAAGACTCTGTAGTTGGAAGATGACGGCAACCAATTGAAATGCCGTGTTGACGGAATTCGCAGGTCTTACATCGGTTTGCCTTGTGTTGAAACCATTAGCCAAAAGCTTATCAAATGGAATAGACAGGCAGTTGTGATCTCCTGTGGGATAATGATCAAGATCATGTTCGTAAATCTCGTTGTTAAGATGGTTGTTTCTTGCCATTTCGGATAAACAGTTTTTTAAAGCGTAATCACGGGTTAGTTCAGAACAAGCCTCGCCCATTCTGCCACCGAAGGACTTCTCATCGACATTCGCATTCTGGTTCTGAACGTTGGTAGCTTTGAGCTTTTCACCGATGCTGTCATAAAACTTCTCTTGCTCTCGTTCATTTCGACGTAGTTCATGGAGATACCTATATCGAATATACTCCTTCGCCACCTCATAATATCCATTGAGCATCAACACGTCTTCAACAGCGTCTTGGATATCCTCCACATCCGCGACGTCAACATTGCCGATCTGGACTTCTGTCGCTGAAGCCAGCCCGTTGATGTTGACCTGCATGTCATCTGTGTACGTCTCTTGGCCGTAGATATCCTCGAACGCACGCTCAATCGCTTGTCTGATCTTCTTTAAGTCGTACTTTTCGAGATTGCCGTTCCTCTTTTTAACTTTCATAGGCTACCTCCAATATCTTGTGTCTTAACTTTTGTATTATATACTAGATAGAGTCATAGTGTCAAGTTAAAACCTTTGACCACTCAACCAGTCTTTGCAAAAAGACAGCACCTCGTCCGTCCTGCCGTACAACCCTTTGTCGTTGGGGATATAGGCATGCGGAATGCCGAGCTTCAAAATCTCGTCGATGGCGTTGCGGTACATAAGGCTGTCGGAGACAGCACGCCTGTACATCTCAAACGAGGACATTCCACCATCCCTGTCCTTGTACCTTTTAAGACGGACAGATAAGGGCGCGTCAAGATAGACACAGCGGATGTCTGCCACACCGAGGTTCCTCTTGAGCATCTTCAAGGAGTTCAAATCCATCGTGAGAACGTTGATCTTGTCGTCGTCGTTGGTGAGGTCATCAATCCTGGTGCCGTACCCCCATCCACGGAACCACCCGTACTCGGCAAGGCAACCGTACTTTATCTCGGTTTTGAACGTTCGCTTCGTGACGAACCTATACGCCGAGTCCCTCTCCCCCGGTCTGCGTGGCCTGCTGGTCACACGCTGTGGAACGTGGAACGTATGGCTGTCGATAAGCGCAAGCCTGTCTTTGATTGTGTCTTTACCGGCACAGGAAGGACCGACGATTGCCAGAATCTTCTGTCTCATTTTTCTCCTTACATACAAACAGCTCCACTCTTGTGAAATATTATTATAACACAAAAGCGGAGCTGTAGTCAAACAATATAATTTATACCTCGTCGTCGTCACCGAGACGGCTTCCGGTGCAGATTATCCTACCGCCATCGGTTATCGCCATATTGTACAACAGCAAGCTTGGTGTACTCTTGTACCTCTTAAGCCTGAATATATTACCTTGACGATAACCACAGGCCATAAGAAGCGTCCCTCTTGTGAACCACCCCTCCTCGGTAATCTTCGACCCAGACTCTTCAAGGACAATCTTCCTGTTGTAATGGGCGTAAATCTCCCTGGGAAGCTTGACGTCGACGGAGCCTGAATCAGGGGTGAGGAGGGTGAAGGTCGAACGGGTGTCGTCCTTCGCCACAACCGTACCGCAGATCCTCGTGAGGTTGTAAATCTTGAACTTGCCGCGCGACTCAACCTCCACGGGTTCCTCGGGGAGGCTAGAGAACTTGGACAGGCCGTACTTGTCGTACTCTATGCCGTCCAGCTCGTGCTTTGCTGAATAAAAACCGAGTGAGCTCATATCCCAGGAGCCTTTTGTGCCGGATGCGTACTTGCCCCACTGCTCGTCGAACAGAGTGTGATTGAACTGTTTGAGCAGAGCTTCTTGGTTCTCAATGATGTGCTTCTTCAAAGGTTCCATCATCTTCGTGTACATCTTTTGCCACTTCTTTTGAGAGATGCAGAGTTTGCCGTCTATGTCTTCAAGCTCGTCTATGTCGAAGAACTTCTCATAGAAGCGGTAATACCTACCCTCAAGCGTATACCATTCCTTGAGCTTGCAGTTCGCACGCAGAGACTTATTGAAGACGAACGTCCTAATTTGCAACTGGTAATCGGCGGGGACGAGGTTTCTGTCAAGAAGGCCTTGCAGGTTGGCCATCGTCAACTTGGATTTAGGCTCACTCTGCTTGGTAATGTATTGAGTCATGACTTCGTACCTCGGCTCAAAACAGTCAAATGCGTGCGCCTTGATAAGAGAAATCATCGCCGTCTTGTTCAACGGCACCTTCTCCCTAAAGTCATTGAACGAACTGTAAGGCCTGTTTTCAATGATTTGCTGAACGGTGTCGCCGTTGATACCTATCAATGCTTTAAGACCGCAAAGAATCGATTGTGTCTTCTCATCCGGCTCAAACATATATCCAGACTTGTTGATGTTGATCGGCAAAACTTTGATACCTGCGTTAAGGATGTTTCCAACAGCCTTTGAAATTTTGTCATAGTTTGTCGTTGCGTCGTCCTCAACGCCCGAGTCCACTCGAAGGCATGCAGTGTTCCAGAACACCTTCGGGTAGTGTGTCGCTAGCCATGCACACTGATAGCCGATAATTGAATAGCTGTATCCATGAACGTTTGAGCAATACCGCACTGGGTCTCCCCAGCCACTTACGTGTTGCGGTCTGGACTATACCATCTTCTCTTGTAGAGAAGGCTACGTGGTAGTCTCTGGGCGTTCCTCTGCCTAACAGACAGAGGTGGCGTTGCGGATTTTCTAATCCTATAACCTTGTTACCATATCTCGGGAGTTACCCTCTGCCCCGTGTATGTCGCCACACACGGTTGGTAGTTATAGGCTCTAAAGAAGTTCCCGCAGTTAAGTAGCTTTGCTATTACCGTCGCCGGTAAAAGGCTCCTCTAGTTGAAGCTGTATCCTAATGAAGGCTTGACAACGACGTCCCACACATATTTTGCCATGGCAGGTGAGACGGCACTCTCAACAATTTGTTTGTGCAAGCTCTCAATCTGATCGAACTTTTTCTTCAGTCTTGTTATCCTATAGGCTTTTTATCCTATAGCTCTTGTGGTTTCCCACAAGCTCGGCGTACATTTTCTTCCACGTGGGAAGTCGGGCACTCTTGGAGGAATTATATTTATTCATCCTCTACGCTCTACAGTGTCTTCCAGCCTTGCGTAATCTGAAAGATTACCTCGGTATTAACATGTCTTTATGATTTAGTCTTCACCGATTTTGCCCGATTATCATTTAAGGATTGCTCCTTAAAGCGCCAAAAGTCTAGCGACAATTTTCCTTGCTTGGTTGCTGGCCTTAAAATCAAATCCACAAATACCTGGGTCCATCAATGCCATCATCATCTGCTCTTGTGCGTAGCAGACGCCATAGCTTGAGTCGAAATGCTTGTGCAGGACAGCCTTCTCCTCGTCTGACAAGCCGTACTCGTCAAGCTCCTTCTCCCACTCTTCCGGATGCGCCTTATGACGGACGTACCTGTCCATCGGGCGCTCCTCACCGTCGTCTGCCATCAGTCGGATAAGCGCGTTGACAGCCGTCAACTCTTCGATTGAGCGCGGCTTAATGAGCCTTGCACCTTGACGACCAATCATCGAGTCTAGTTGGAACAGCTTGAGAACATCCGCTCGGTCGACTGCGTCCCAGGTATCAGGGTCGTCAAGAGGAATCGCATCGGGGCTGACATACTTGTCATAAGCCTCGCGCAGTGTCAGATCCTTCTCGATGTACCCTGCCTGTTGAAGCTCCTCGATGCACTGGGTTATGACCTCTTGGACTTCCGTGACGAGCCAGTCGATCTTGGTGGCGCCTGCCGCTTCTGCCATATGCAGAGAGTATTGCGTGACAATAGTTCCATTCTTGGCTTTCATGAAAGGCCCGTAGCGGTAATAGTCCTCCTTGGGCGGGTAAATCACACCACTTGCGTGGATACCAGCCTGAACTACAAGACCTTCAATCTTGAACAGAATGTCCTTGAGACCCGGGTATTTCTCAATCTCCGCATTGAACTGTACGGATGCTTTGCGCCCCTTATCAGGGTTGCCGTTTATGACGTCCTTGAGAGGCCATAGAAAGCCACGCTCCGACGGCACAAGAGAAGAGATATATTCAGTCTCTTCAAGGGGAATGCCATTCGGATACTCTTTTGAACGATATCCTCGCCCGGCCAGCTTGATAGTTGCCTTCGTTGTCAGAGTACCATAGGTGCAAACATGCACACATCCAAGCTCTCCGGTCTCCTTGCGCGTCTCTTCGAAGACAGCTTCTCGTTTGGAGGGGCATACGTCGATATCAATATCAGGAAGTTCAACACGTTCTTTATTAAGAAATCTCCAAAAATGGCTACCACTAATAATAGGGTCTGTGCCAGTAATGCCGAGCAACCAGTGAGACAAACCGCCACCAGCGCTGTTGTGGACGCCAACTTGATTAACTATATACGAGTGGTCTTTGTCAACTGTTAAATCATAGACGTTCCCTTTAAAATTAACGCTTTTAACATCTTTTACTCTAAAATAGAATCCTTCTTCTTGGACTATTATTCCTTGCTTTTTAGAAAGCACTGGCTCACGGTTTTTTAAACCTGGCAAGACATTGATAAATTTGTTTAAGAACTGACCGCCTGCGCGGAGTTTATAGCTAGTTTTATCGTTGCCATGAGCAGGCCTCGTTGAGATAGAGCTATAAACTCCAAGATAAGAAAGCAAGTTCTTTACTTGTGAAACAAGGTCGTAGTTAATACTGTCGTAAGAGAACCTTAATTGTTTCTTATCATAAGAGCCGTCGGAAGCAAGAAGCCCACCAAGTAAAGCTGTCATTTCCTCATGGTTGTTATACAAAGCAAAAGAAGGAATATGCTTTTCTTCGCTACAAGAGCCAATGCAACTCCTCATAAAATGAGAAAAACAAGCATTATAGACTTTGAGCTGAATAAGATTCTTCTGTTTGTGCTTGGTTTCAGACCATGTGAATCCATACTTTGAAAAAATCTCTTCGCATTTCTTTAAAGAGGTTAAGTCTTTCTCTGTACTGGAATTAAAAGCTATACCAAAATGACTACAATCATGTTTTGTCCACCCGTCACCAATAGCGACTCCAAGCAGGTACATAAAATCTTTGTCTACCAAGATATATCTGTTAAACGGCTTGGCGACTCCGTTTTGGCACACAATTTTATCGTCATCGGTCAGATTATATTTATCTTTTGTCGCATACTCCCATAGGTCGATTCTTTCTTTAGCCTTCTCTCCGTATTTCACTCTCGGGTAAAACAGGAAATCGCTTTCTGTTAATTCATCAGCTCTCTTCCAGTTTTTAACAGTCTCTACACGATGAGAACACTTCCGCTTGCAATTAGTAGGATTACACACCTCTCTATCGTATGGGCATGGCTTCGACTCTATAACCCAAAACTCATGATTATCTGTGCAAGTAATCGGCTGATGGGTGGATGTTGATGGAGTGATTTCAAAAACGGTCTCATTACACGGATAAGACAAGACGTCTAGAATTTCCCGCCTGTTTCCATCTTTACTGTATACGAACTCCCCCTTTTTCACGTCTTCGATACTCTTGGTTCGTCCGTCGTCCATAAGAACTTTTGACCCAGGGACGAAGCACCCACGGCCCACCCCGACCGTAGAACCGCAGTTCCAAATAAGGTCGATATAATGCCGCATGAACAGAGAGTAGGCAAAGATGCAGGTATCAAGCTTTTGGCCGATGTAATCCATAACGTCGGCTTCTTCTTCCAGCCTTGAAACGTATTGGTCGTTGTATAGCCCACGTTTCTTCAGTTGGTCGATGCACTCGTTTACCCAGAATCTCTCCTGCTCGCTGTCGGACTCATACAGCTTTGACAGGGTCGGGTATTTTGAGCACTCCACATGTCGCTTGGACTTGAACGGCATAGGAGCTTCAGGCACCTCTTGTGGCTTCCTTAAAGTGAAATCCTGCACCCTGTCAAAGATTGCCATGCTGTCCTTGCAACACTGCTCATAATCGACAGGAGTGCCTTCAAGGTGCTCAAGAATTTCATCTTCCGACTGCAACCACGTTGCCGAATAAAACTCATCGACCTCTCGGTCACCTTGCTTGGAGTTCAGGAACGCCTTGTGAATCGGGGCGTCTTCCTTTGTCAAATAGTGGGCATCGCACGTAATGCACATTGGCAGTTTGAACGCCTTTGCGATGGACGGCATGATGTTATTGACGATTAACTGGTCGTGTGACCTTGACGGCTGAATTTCAAAACAGAAGTTGTCTTTGCCGAACGTGTCTGTACACCACTTCACAAACTTGACAATCTCGTCGTGCCAATGTTTGCGCCCCTCTTTATCGCCCTTCTCCTGACACTCATGCATCTTTAGGACATAAGTGCTAATCTCCGATCCAAGACAAGCCTGACTTGCGTAGATGTGGCCTTGCCCGTAGCGCTTGACTACATCTTCAACGTCTGACTTTAAAGTCGGCACACGCATAAGTCCTCGGTCGAAATATCCGTTCAACCAAGCGGTAGACGACAGTTCGGACATCATGTGAAAGCCAACCTCGTCAAGAGCAATAAGGATGAAGTGATAATATTTCTGACCCATCTCTCTTGTATCGGTCAGATAGATCTCATTGCAATGGACGATTTTGAAGTCGGGATGCTCTTGCCGAATCTGCTCTTGAAGAATCTCAACATCAATGGAGTTTCCAAGAGACTCATGCTCTGAAATGCCGATACCAGGAAGACCAAGCTCTACCGCTCTCTCAACCAAGCCATTAAGAGTGTTGATAGAGTCGATGATTCTAATGTTCGACTACTCGCTAGGAGTAGCAGGTATGGTTATGAAAGTCCAATCGCCTGCTAGTCATAGTTGGCATCACCTCGCTTTTGACGTGCTCTTGTGTTTTTTAATAGGTATGTGTCTGATTCTTTAAATCTGCTTTTTGTTTGCCAGTCTCTTTGCTCGTCTCACAAGGTCCTGCGCCATCATCTCTGCGTCACAGCCATAATACGAAGTGTCAATGCAAAGAACCTTCCTGGTATACACACAAGGACTCAACGTGGCCTCGTCTTCAAGCTTGTCCCAACTGTCTTCCACTTCATCTTCGTTGTCGTCACGCATGTCCCATAAATCAATTGCATCTTTCCTGCTTGAACAGTATTTCGTGGAGGCCCCACAGTTATCACACTCGACCTTAAAGAAGAGAGCGCCATTCTTCACTACACCGCTTCCTCCGCAAAAAGGACACCTGTTCATACTCTTCCTCCAATTCACTCTTGTTTTTAATAAAACTATTATATACCAAAAAAGAGGCAAAAGTCAACAAAGACTTTTGCCTCTTTCCAGGATGTGTGTTTTTTAATCTTCTTTAATGGCACTTACGCCGGTATTGTTTATTACAATGTCCGGATATGGACCAGTGCTTTTGTAGCAATATGCCCAAGTGCCGTTTTCACCTTCCGACGGATCGCTTTCATACCTACTGTCCCAAACGTCGATTGCTTCCTTTGCACTGAAACAATAGTTTGTTCTGCATCCGCATCTACTGCACTCTATCTTTGAGAACTTGGTTCCCTCCATAAGGGACGGTATGCCACCACAGAACGGACATTTCTTCATATTGCCGGGCCTCCTGCTAGTCTTCGTTTACGGTGATACAGTCAAGTAGATAATTATAAGTCAAATAATATTTCTTCGTTTCCTGCTTTGAATCGAGGTAAACAACATTATTTTCTTGAAGACAAGAATTGTTTATTGTGTTTTCTGCGTGTTCGTTATTATCTCTCACTAATTCGCGTACACATTTTTCTATTTTCATGTTTGCCGGAATTGTAACAATCCACACATCATCTGTGCCCATAGAACACCCAATCTAGTCTTCGTTTACTGAAATATAGTCAAGCGGATAACCATTTTCAAGACAAAACTTCTTGGCTTGCTTGCGCGTGTCGAAATAAAACTTTTGTTCAACGGTAACAGTTGTGTCTTTTGGCATGGAGGATATTCTTTTGGAATAATCACGCTCCATAATCACAACCTTATAGTTCGGCACGGTCACAATCCAGACATCATCGTCGCTCATAGCGTGAACACCTTTTCTATAGAGACAAACTGTTTGCTTTTGTCGTCACACAACTGTGTGAGCTGGGGGAACTCTGCCACCAACTTGAAATCGTCCGGCATTTGGTATTCTGACACAAACACCTTGCAAGTTTTCGAGGCTTCTCTCAACCAATCGTACAGCTCGTCATAGTCGAGGCCTTTGGCACCCTTGTAAGACGTTGTGTTTCGATATGGTGGGTCTAAATATACAAGGCTTCCAGGTACTAGTGGAATGTCTTTATAATGCCTGCAATCAAACTGTATCCCTTTGAGTAGCGGAGCCTGCTTGCGGATGTTGTTTAGCATCTCGCTTGCCCTGCTCTTGCCGGTCTTTCTATAACAGCTTGCATAACCTGCCATCCATTTACCGGAATATGACGCACAGAAACCAACCAGGCCGGCATACCACATCGGGTAGTCTTCCAGATGATCTTTAACATTGTAATACTCCTCCCTTGAAATGTCAAGAGGAATATCCACGCCGTCGTTCTCGCTGACGTGCTTTAGTAGTTCTATCAGGTAGGGATGAATGTCATAACCGAAACGATTCTCGCATCTGATTGAGTCTATGATGTTGCCCCCACCCACCATCGGCTCAATGTAAGTCGTGACGTTGTTGTTGTCAATATAGTCTTGTAGGATCGGCACAAGCTTCTTTTTAATACGTCTTTTGCTTCCCATGTAAACCATTAAAACACCCATTTCTCTTCGAGGAGATAGTCGTCTATAAGCACTTGGTCGTACTTGTTGCCGTTCCAATGATTCACGCTTGGCGACCCGGTGACGGTCATCGTCTCTTGTGGTCCAGCCTTTGAGACGGTATCAACCTCCGCTTGACCGCTTTTGAACTTCAAAAACTGCAACCCGTTCGGAGCTGTCAGTTTCATCGTTGGGGCCTTGTCAGGAGAGAGCAAGTCTGTTGAGCATGTCGGCACGGGGATATCTGTCACTGCGATTGATACGGGCTGAATCTGCTGACCCCAACAGTCTGCCATGCCGTCAACGACATCGAACAGGTTTCTGTCTATTTTGGAATACTTATATTCAAAATCCACAGTCTTTATGGAACCATTCACAAAATCGTATCCAGTGCCATTACAATAGTCTATGAATTTGTCAAGCTGATTGTATGCAATCTCTATGCCGAACGCGCTCGCATGCCCTTGGGCAAAGTTGACGAGCCCGCTGTCCTCGCAGAACTTTCTGAAATCCTCTATGGGACTTTTCTCGCAGTTCCTTGCCGAGCCACGGTATACCTTCTCTTCAAGATAGTCTATAAGGACGATTGCGGGACGCTTGAACATGTCTTGGAGCTTGTTGCTCACAAGGCCTACCTGGGCTGGGTTGGCGTTCGGAGTGTTGCACACAACGACGTTGACGTCCATGTCGAGAGTGTTGTCGGCCAGGATGTCGTCAACCATGGCGTTCTGCTCCTTGGTCTGCCGAGCCTTCACGTTGAGGGCGATTCGCACAGCCTCGTCGGCAAGTGCTACCATCTCGCCTTTCGACCCTCTCTTGTTTGACGGTACAAGCGCATATCCATATGTGTTCAGCATTGCATCGAACACGATGCGCTTCTCCTCTATTGTGCCGGATCGGCAAATCGCGTTGACGAAAGGCGTCAAACCAAAGGCGCATCCTCTGTAACAGAGACCGCCGTACTTGTTCAAGGTATACTCGTTCTGCTTGGCAAGCGACGAAAGGAATGGGTTGGTGATGTTAGCCATACCATTGCGCACGATAGCTCGGATTTCCATCTCCCTAAAGTCAGCCATGTCAGAGATGCTACCGAACGCGCACAGGTCCATGTATTTGTCAAAGTCACCGCAGTCGAGAAGCAACTCGGAATACGCGCGGACGAACTGCCACACGACACCTGCTCCTGTGAGCGACTTGTTTGGATAGTTGTCTAGTTGTGGGTTGACCGTGACGACGCTGGGGTTTGGGTTTTTAAACTCCGCCTGGTGGTGGTCAAGGATAAGGACTTCACACCCGCGTGCCGTCAGTTGGTCGTGGAATTCATAGTCAGACGTGCCTGCGTCCGGCACGATAAGAAGCCTGGTGTCTGACGGGATGACGTCCATGAGGTCGGCAAGGCCGTGTTGTTTCCCCTCGTGGACCCTGTACGTAATATGACTGATCGGCACATGCAAGTCGGTACAGAGGAAGTTGAACATTATCGCCGAAGACGAGAAGCCGTCACAGTCCCCGTCGACGGCTAGGCAGATCTTCCACCCCAGCTTGACTGCCAACGCCAACTGGTCAACAGCGTTGTAGATGTCTCCGAGCAGACGCCAGTCGTTCATACGGTCGCTGTGTCTCCAGGCAGTCGGGTCCTTTACTCCCCTTGAAGCTAAAATCTGCGTCTCTATGTCGTCACTTACTTTCTCTCTGACGTTGTACTTCACTTATAGCACCACCCTGTTCTTCCATAGTTTCATTAGGACGTCTTTACCCCTGTCGAACGGAGAGTCTTTGTAACCTAGCAGATTTTCCTTGTCCCATAAGAACGACACTTTGAGATAAGGCGATATCTTGTCGTTAAGCTTGTTGAGCCTTGTTGCGACTTGCTGTGCCTCCTCGCTCTCCAAGTCTGTGAAATCGTGGTCGAAAGCTATCACAAGCTCCTTCGCCCCTGCCTTTACAAGCATGTTCACCTGGTAGATTGAAATGGAGCTACCGCAACAGGCCACAGTCTGCGGTATGCCGTAGCTGTGGGACTGCAACACAGACTTCTCTGACTCCGCCACTATCGCCAACCCCGACTCTTGTATGGCATCCTTCGCCATGTCTATGCCGTACAGGTTGAACGCGAGTGGATGGTTCCGAAGCTCCCCGCCTATAACGGCTGGGCGGTATTTGCCGAGCGCTATGTCGTCGTCCACAAGAGCCCTCTTCCTGACACCTATAATGTCACCATAGATGTTCTTGTGTGGAATTAGGATAGAGGAGTCAAGCGGGTTGAACCTGATATCGAACCTGTCTTGAACTTCTGGCGTTATGAAACTCTCTTGCCATGATTTTACCACTACTTTGGGGTAGTTGTCAAGTATCTCCGGCAACAACGTCGGTAGCACCATGTTGTCCACGGAGTTCTGTGTGCCAATCGAGTCGTACCTGTCGAATGTCCCCCAGTCGCTTGTTATCGAGTCAGAGAAGTCACCTTGAAGGTTGAGGAAGCTTACGACAAACCAGATTGCGTCGACCAGCTTCATGCCAAGAACTCGGGAGACAAGCTCGAACACGTCGAACCTGTCACCTCCGTTCGTGTAGTCGATGAACAGCTGGGTGTTGGAATAGTAGAACAGCTTCTTTGAATCCCCGCCATGCGACACTGTCTTTGACACGATCGAGTCACCGCGCATCTCGGGCTCTGCCCCGAGGTACTCAAGGATTTCGCATACCTCATACGGCGTTATCTGCTCTTTGACTTTCTGAATATCAAAACTCAAGGTCATCACCGCCGTTTAGAGCGACCGGCTCCTCTTCTCCCTCTGCGTCGTCTCTTGTCACAATTAGTTCTGTCTCTTTAAGGTCTATAGGATGGTAGTTGAAGTCTGTAGCGAACATCGTCTCGTACCGGCAGGTTCCCTTGTTCGCGTACATCCAAAGGAAGATTCTGTTGTACGCACCGCGCCTGTTCTTGTACACGCTCATCTTGACGTTCGGCACAACGGGGATGTTGTTCAGAATAGGGCGAATCCTCTCTATGTCGTCTTCTGTGACGTCAAGGGCAATACTGGCGAAATCTACCTTGTCGCTAATACTCTTACTTCCTCGAAGTAGGTTTTGGTCAGGTATTGGATCTGTTTTCCAGCTACCATTGAGCTGTGTTGAGGTAAGAACGAATATCCCAAGTTCATTAGCTAGGTCCTTGAGCTTCACGCTAATCATGAACAGGATGCTGTCCTCGCGGAGGTTGACGCCACTCGACTTTGCGGTAATCTCCTCAAGAATCTTCATGGTCGTCATGATATAATCATAGCACGAACCCTCTCTTTTCAGAAAGGTGTGGACTATCTCTTACTCCTTTAAAAAAGAAGGATACCATTTCGAATTGCGTACCAATAGCAATCCTACATCACCGATCCGTGACTAGTCTCTACAGGTTCTTCTTTAGATTAAGAAGTTTCCCACGGGATTGCCATGTGCCCCTATTGTGACATTTAGGTTTCCCCGTTAGCTTGTTAAAACTCTAACAAACCCCTGTGGTAAGCAGGAAAAGTATTACACAGTCCTAATTAGTTGAACACATACATGACCTTATTTTCTCTGTGGTTCTTCCTAATGCTGTTCTCAATGTCCTTGAGTGAGAAGTCACAGATGATATCAATGAACAACGGAGCTCTTTCAAGAACCTCAAGCGCGTGCTCTACCCTGTCAATTTCTTCAAACGTCATTTTATCCGCACCGAGAATCTTGTTCTCCTCGACGTTGCTCAAGAATGCAAGGCACATTGTCTGAATCTCTGACATTTCAAGCTCTGTAGAGATGTACAGGCACGGCAAGCTTTCACCGTTCTTTTTCCACGCGCCGATCCTGGAATCATAAATCTCATCGCATGCGATGTTGCAGACGTCGGCTATCATCATGCGAGTTTTACCAACACCAGTAGGTGCGCTTCTCAAATAGAACTTCGTCAGCCTTGCGCCCATCGTCACCGTGTTTATAAAAGGTCCGTACAGCGGCACGCCGAACTCTGGCTCGTTCCTCAACTTGCTGAATAAAGTGCTCAAACCATCGCTTACAAGCTTTGTGTTCTTGTCTAGGTTGTCCACAAAAGTAGACTTGATCTTTGACATTTTGTTTTCAATATCGTCCGCAATGTCATTTGCGCTCATATTGTCGAACTCTTGCCATTGCTTTTGCCGTTTCTTCGCATCAAGCTCGTCCATATCGAGGATGAACGACACATCTATGCCCGCGTTGTCGTACTCTCGAAGCAACGTCATCTTCTTGAGCCTGTTGTAGTATAGGTCGAAGTTGTCGATGTCACATTCGGCCTGCACTTTGGCAAACCACTCGTTGCCCCTTGACGCCTTGTAAGTCGCATAGGCCTCGGGGTATGTGGATAGGACGTCGTCCACTGCCTTCGCCGTCACCTTCGTCCCGCCGTTTGCATAGATCGTGCCGATTGCCGAGAACACGACCCTGTGCAGTTCTGATGTGAAGTCCTCGGCCCTAAAAAAATACTTTCCAGTGTCTTCCAGCAACTCGGGCTGGTTTATAATTCCACCTATCACCTGAATCGCGGATGTCGAGTCTTCGTATTTGCTCGCCAAAACACAACCTCCTATGATAGCTCAAATCCTTTTAGGTAGTTTTTCACTTTTGTCTCTGGTGCCTTTATCTCTATGACGTCAACTTCAGGGGCGAGCACTTTGTTTATCGCATCAGGCTGGTAATATTTCACATGCAGGTCCCTCTGCTCCTTGAAGTAGTTCTTGGCGTCCTCGTACACGTGCGGGACGATGCCGAACCCATTGTTCGAGCCTTCTGTCGTGTGACCGCATATGTCGTACCACCATCTGATGGTCGAGTACACTCCTCTGACTGTTATCTCTGGATTGTCCTTCTTCCACATCCGTATTCGTTTCTCTGTCTCAAGTCTGTTGTAGGAGGACCCAAATAACAACACGCCTTTCTCATGAATCTTGTCTAGCCATTCTTGGTCAGGATTTTTCATTGCGTTCAACCGTATCACTCCCTATACGCAAAAAGGGGATTATAAAGACATTATAGCCTTTATAATCCCCTGTTGTCAATAGTGAACTAAACGATCTGCATTACTTCTCGATATCCCTTAACTCACCAAGAATGACGTCCAACTGCTCTGCTTGAGACTCGGTCATCTCGGACACCTTCTTGCCCTTGCCGAGCACCTTCTCTGTGATGGAGAAGATCTTCGGTGCCCACACAGCCTTGAAGTCGTCGGCATGATTGACCTGGATGGCCTTGACGATAGAGTTGAACTCGTCCATCATAGCCTTGAAGTTGAAAGACGCTTCGGAAGTCTTCACCTGCGGCTCGTTAGTGAACATATCCGCATTACCCATCTGTGCTTGCTTGTCGATAGCGTCGTTTACCGCCTTGGTAAGCGCCTCGTAAGTGAACGGAACCTCTGGCACAACATACTTAAATCGACAACCACAGGCAATCATACCGGTGTCGTCACGAAGAGTGAGGACGACCTGCTTATGCCCTGAATCATCAACAGCCTTGAGATGAGCATAGCCATAAATGTCTGCTAGATTTGCGACAATCGCATTCACTTTGTCAGGAGCGAGAGACGGAGTAACGTCGTTGTAAGACGAGCCGTCGTCGCGAGTAATGGTACGCACTATATCGTGAGAAATAAAGACAACGGCATAACCAAGCTTCGTCATCTGAATAAAGACATCCTCAAACTCTTCGCGCATCTGCTTGAAACCCTTACCGTAAGGAATGGAACCAAGATCGTCGACGCCTGCGTTATTGCAAATATACTTCTCGCAATACTTCGCGGCTAAATCTACAGTGTCAACCGCGATGACGTCGAATGTTTCCTTGACCTCGGGCTTACGAAGCTCACGAAGAACAGCGCGGATGTCTGACCAAGTGTTGATGTCTTGGGCCATAACACCATCAAGCGCGGAGTAGCCTTTTTCGGTGGCAAGAATTAGGCATTTGTTCGCCCTGGCGGCGAAAGTCGTCTTACCAGTCTTTGGCAAGATTGTTACCCCTATGGCTTTTTATCCATAGGTTCTAGACGTTTCCGTCATCACAAGAAGTCCAAGACGACTAGAACGACTCTTGTTACTATCGGTTAATTCCGATCTAGGTCAGCATACCTTTTCAGCCTTATTCGTAAAGGCTGTCCTGGCTCGTGGGTCAAGATTTTCTTCTCTGAATGCGAGATAGTCTTCAAACTTCTTTTTCTTACGAGAGAGGCACGGGGTGTCGAGCTTGTATAAGCCTGACAAGAGCATGATGCTTGGCACTGTTGAGATCTCCCAGCTATAAAGTGGCGCATATGGTTTGCGCTCCATTTTATAGATGTTTGATCGAAACTCGCCATTAAACTTCTTATCAAACCATTCTTTAAATTCATCAAGAATACCACGAGTGTGTGAGCAAATTTTGAGAATAGCTGTGGTTGTACCTTTTGTATGAGAAAAGCTGCCGTCTCCATCAAAATATCCCTTGACAAAAGCCTCCTTAAATTCGTCCGGAATATTTTTCATCGATGTGCCTATATAAGTTTTTCGAGGCACAACAGAATACTTGGCGAGATCTCTTTTTGCTTGCGCAGAAGAAAATGTAAGATTCGCTACTTCAAACCCACCTCGACTAAAAGTGTCGAACTTAATAGGAGCTTTGATATCAAGATTCTTCTTATATTCTTCCACAAAAGGAGTGTCGACGACAGCAAGAGACAGGCTAATGGCGTTGCTTCTTGACGAAACGTTGCCATCGGCGGCCAAAAAACCTATATAATAGGCATTCTCTTGTGTGAGCTTACTGAAATAAGCATGATTCACAGCATAAGCTCGGCTTGTGTTTGTGTAAAAATTCTGCTCTGAACGATTCCGGATGTGAATTCCATGATTGGTCAGAATTTTTCTGACTTCCGGAACCTGAATGTGGTATTTGCGCGAACAAGCGTTCAGGCTTGCACCCTCCACGTACTCTTTGACTAGCTGGTCCTCCATTTTTGGATGACTTCCTCTCATAATAGCATTCAGTTTCAGACCTATGCGTTGCGCGTGACTGGCCTTTTAAAACCAGCCTTCCGCTCTGGTTGGCATTTTACAGCGTTCCAGTTTTTCCAGGATAGTTGTCTGGGTGTTGTTCCCAGGGTGCCCCAAAATTAGTTAAGCACCATAGATGTAAGTAATATAACCACTTAAATCACGAGAAACCTTGTGGGGCTGAATCTTGAGAAGATCAATTGCCATGTACTGTTTTCCTATTCTCTCGTATGTATTTTAAAAAAGGGGAGGCCTAGAATTGACTAGGCCTTCTACTAAAACCGCAGGTAGATCCCTTAAAACGGGATATCTCCATCCATGTCATAAATGTCAGACGCGCTTGTCTTTTGCGCAAACACTTGAGCAGGCGCCTTCTTTACCGTGGTTCCATTGAACGCAGCCTTGCCAGCACGGGCCATGCCGCTCTGCTTGACCTCTTCAAGGCGGACGTTTCGCTCATCGATGAGTCGCTTCATGTCATTCTTCGTGAAGGGGGCAACGTCACCGAACTCGGGAACGCATCCAGTGTCGGCACCAGTGATGACCCAAGAACGGACAGTAGACACATTGTTGCCTGAAATAACAGGGCGAACGCCGAATCCGTTTGCCACTTCCTCCTGTTCCGCAGGAATCTTCTCGATCACGGTCGTCTGAATGCTGCCCCAGAGGTTCATCACGACAGGATTCGCGCTCGAAGGCTCCAGGCCAAGCAAAAAACTCTGACCTGACTTGTCCTGGCACTCGAAGCGAACGGGGAACAGTCGAGTGCCGTTGTAGTTGAACACATAGCCACGGACGTCAAGATAGGGGTCGCGACCCTCAACCTCACGCTCGACGGCAGAGGTGACTACGGCGTTGACGTCGAAGTTGGCAGGAGTGACGCTGACACTGGGAGACATCAGATGGATGAATCGACCGTTCACTCGCTGGGCAGAGACGATGTCGTCGGTGCGGGAGCTATAGAAGTCATTGGTGTCGACGGTGGCAGAGATGCGCACCTTGGGGGCCTTGTCGCCTGCGGTCTCATAAGTGGGACCGTTCATGATTTGTAGGAGCGTCTGATACGTCTCGTTGGGGACCGGGTCGCCGTCCTTGTTGTTGCGATTCTCATAGACAAAGAAGTTGACGGGAACCACGTTCATGGCGTCCTCGTCAGTCGCAACGTTAAGATTACCGCTGATGTAACCCTCGTTGGGATGCCACTTGCTGGTTGCCTTGGACGTGCCGGTTCGGAAGTTAGCCGAGAAGACAAAGCCGGTGAGGTTTACGTCGTTCTGATATTCAGTGTTCTTCTTGTTTGCCAATTTTAGTTCTCCTTATCATCGAAATCATTGGTAATGAACTCATTATACGGCAAAGTCTTTACCCAGTCAACAAAAACTTTATTCCATTCGGGAAGCCTATGGTCCTTACGCTCCTCATACATATGGCGAAGAGCCTCGTAGTTCATGCATACGAACCTGCGCTGAATGAACGACTCGGGAAGAATCTGCTTCATAAGCCTTCGATAATAGTTCTTTTTCTTCGGATCGGTCTCTGCCACAAACTGCTTTTGTAGCTCTGCAAGCGCCTTCTGGGTGGCCCTCATCGCATCGACGGCACACTTGGGGGAGTTCTCAAAATCGAACTCGAACATGTCGTCCGCAAGATCTTCCTTATAGAGTGTGTGGACTGTGGATTCAGAGTTCTTCTCAACGCCGATCCTGTGGGTGTCAAATTCTGACCTACCTTTTCCGTAGCTTTCACTGCGGGGTGGACTATCTTTTACCTGCTTTTGTAAACAGGAACACCATTTCCAACTACGTATCAATAGTAGCTGTACTCCCAGTCTCACCCGGGATAGTCTCTACAGGTTCTTCTTTTAGTGTTAAATCCTCAAATGAATACTCTTGGTCATACCTAATAATGATTAGTGGAATATTGTGTTTCTTACAATAGTCGATTTTAAGCTGATCTCTCTCAATGCGTTCTTCGAAAGAACGTCCTTTATTCCACGAGCCTTTTACGTCCATATAATGCTGTGCTCCATTATATTCGATAAGATAAGACAGCTCATGTTCACTGTTAAAAACAGCAAAATCAAAACGAAGAGCGCCTCCCCGCGGACCTCTTAAATCAGGAAACACATACTCTTGTGCGAACTCAACATTATTTGCTTCAAGCATTCGGGCAATTTTAATCTCATTGTAAGAATGAACACATCCACAAGAATTGATTTTGCCATCCGCTAAATGTTGAGAAGAATGAATAAAAGTTTTCCCGCACCTAGTACACAAGCACTTCCAGGTCGTGCGAGTCCTTGGAGGAATGCCGATTGACCCAACACGTTCAAGAACTTTTATATAACCAAACTGCTTGCCAGTTAAGTCATTAAAATGCTTATACTCGCTTGCTATTCTTTTACAGCCACAAGAAGTTGTGTGTCCAGTATTAAGATTCCTTGTATCGACTATTGTTATGTTTCCACAATCACATCGGCATTCCCACTTTCCTCCTTTGATATATCTTAAAGGAGTAAGCATACCGAATTTTTCGCCAGTTAAATCTCTAGCAGGCTGACCAGCTTTCATATTGAAGCTCCTTTTTTGGGGATACGGATACATATGTGTCGTATGTATCCCCAAAAAAGAGAGTTTTAAACACTTAAAGAAGTTTCCCACGGGATTACCATGCCAGAAGGTTTAGGCTTCCCCGTTAGCCATCTTATGATGACCCCTCTGATGAAGAGGTAAAGTGTTTACTGGCAGTCCTTTTTTCTACCAGTATCTTGGCGCTTCAATGTCCGCATAGACGTACCACATACGCATGAACTTACGGTGGTTCCTGCCTGCCTTGCAGAGTCTCTCGGCAAGGTTGTAGTCAGACTCGCCATACTCGCATGGCTCTTGAGACGTGTCTGTGTCCCTCTTCGCATAGGACTTGTAGGGAGCCCTCATACCGTCAATGGTTGAGTCAAAACCAACTACCTTCACTGTTGTAATCTTCAAGTGTACCTCTTTCTACTTTTCCTCGACAGTCTCATCAGGGTCGACCATATGACCGTCCTCTGTAAGGACGATGTACTTGTCACCATTCTCCTGAAGAACTCGATCAACGAGCCCCTTCTTGGCAAGCGAGGTGATGATGGCGCTTACGGAGCGATAAGGCTTCTCGATTGCGTCGGCAATGTCACGGAAGGTCATATCTTCCTGTGTGGTATTCTGGAGATAATGGAGGACTTCACGAGCGTTGTCAGAAAACTTGTTCTTTGCCATTTTTGAACTCCTTGTCTTTTTTGTGCCTGTCCCAATTGACAAAATATATATTACATCATCATGAACTGGAAGTCAACAATAAATTTTCAATCGGCAGAAACTAATCTGCATATATTATCTAATTAGGTTAATCGGTCAACAGGTCTGCAAGAGCCAGAAACACATTGTCTTCATCGTTGAGCCGTAACGCCATTCTTATGTAATACGCCTCGTTCGCCCATATGTCTTTCTGTGTTGCCTCTATCGGTAGATACAGATTAGCGTTTCTGGCATTTCTAAATCTACATGCAATGTCTTCGCGTACTTGCTTTGTACTCATCAGCATCCCCTTCATCAGTGAACCGCAAAACTTTGCAGTTTCATTAAACCGCAAAATTTTGCGGTTATGAATTTTTTCTTCCCTTACCACCACGAGCCTGGCTGTCGAGGTTGTTGTCTACAATAGACGCAAATGCCACACAGTCGTCATATCCAAGAGTGATACCCTTGACGCCACTACCTGTCTTCTTTTGTGGATTGACTTCAGATGTGCAAAACTTGATCGACATGCCGAGGTTTGTGACAAGCTTGAGATAGTCTGTGTCAGACACGTTCGGAAACACAAACAGCACCTCATCATCATCTATAAGCTTGATAGACTTGATGCCTGTCTTGTTCCTTGTGTTGCCTGCAAACTCCTCCATGATGTTGATTTTCTTCACCTTGCCGTCTCGGGTGACGATTAGAATGTTTGAAGGGTTCATGGCAACTATCTTCTGGTCAAGCATGAGCAGGCTTGTCTGATAGCTGACACCGGGCTTTGTGACTGGAATGTCCTCGACGGCAACCCTGTATACGTCGCCAAACGCACCGACAAGGACAAGGGTGTCTTTATCTGTGAACTCTCCGTCGAAGTGAACAGTCTTTTTCATGAGACCTTTGTCGAACTCTATATTGTATTTCTTTGATGACACGGCAGAAACCTCCTTTGCGTCCTTCTGTTGTATCACAGTCTTCCTGTCTGTACCGTACTTCTTTTTAAGCGTCTTCAGCTTTGACACAAGCTCTCTCTTCTGTTCTTTCTCTGATGACAGAAGTTTTTCAATCTTTTCCAATTTTTCCGTTTTTTCCGAGAGCTCATCCTCGACTGCTATTGTTTCAAGGCTGGAAAGCTTCGCCAACCGCATGTCTAGTATGGCCTTCGCCTGCCTGTCGGTGAAATCAAACTGACTGACAAGACACATCTTCGCGTCCTTTTGGTCTTTGCTGTTCTTTATGGTTGAGACCACATCGTCGATCGACGCAATTGCCTTTATAAAGCCTTGTAGCACCTCTATGCGCTCTGCTAGTTGGCTCTTGGTATACTCGGCAACCCTTCTGATGCATTCAAGATTGTGTTCAATATAGACGTCTATAATCTTCTTTGTAGTCAACAGCTCCGGTGTCTTTGAGACAATAGCTCTCTGTATCACGTTGTATTGCTTTCGTAGTGAAGTGGATGCCATCAATCTGGACACAATCTCTTCCGGGTCTGCGTCTTGACGGCATTCCACTTCAAGACGCATGCCATTTTTGTCGCTTGCGTTGATGACGCTCTTGATGCCTTGAAGATTGCCGTTATCCAAGGCTTTCTTTATCTCTTCGATTACAGGCTCAAGGTACACTTGGAACGGCAATTCCGTAAAACTGATGGTCCTGCCGTCTATAGCATACTTTGCCTCGACGATTATCTTTCCTTTTCCAGTTGAGTTTATCTTGGGAACATCTTGTGGATTCACAAGAGTACCACCGGTGGGGAAGTCAGGCATGTAGTCAGAGTCATCATACTTGTCTGTCTTTATATAGTCGACTATAAGGTCTACGGTTTCAGACAGGTTGTGACCGCACATGAAGCTTGAGATTGAGACTCCGATGCCTTGTGTGCCGTTTACCAAAAGGCGCGGAAAGACAGACGGCAAGACCGAAGGCCACTGCTCATCTTCTGTGAAATTCCAAATCATATCAACGGCGTTTGAATCGACACCGTCAAACATGAACTCTTCAGTCATTGGAGTCAAACGGCATTCAGTATAACGGTCTGAACCGAAAGAGTCACCGCCCAAGATCTGATTCCCGTTGTTACCGTGGAATTCAACTTCTGGGTTATTCTCTGTAAAATCCTGTGACATGCGGACGAAAGTCTCATATACAGCCGACTGGCCGTGAGGCCACCAGAGGCCGATGATTTGTCCGTCTACCTTGGCTGACTTCACATGTGGCTTGTTGTGCGTGTAGCCTTTTGTGTACATCTCCCAAAGACACGCACGCGCACCTGGTTTTAGACCATCTCGCACGTCTGGAAAAGTCTTGTTGTTGTTTGTGTCAAGAGCGTATTCCATGAAGTTCTCGCCTATCTTTTGACAAGCGTCAATGTTATTCACAGTCATATTCTGTTTCCTCCGAGTGCTTCATGATATATTCCACTCTTGGCTCAACCGCTTTGCCATACAAGTCTGTCATCAGGTCGCCGAATGTTGCTCGATCTGCAACATTAACGTTGATTTCTACAATTTTCCTCGTGGCAGGATTTAGAAGAGTTAGCTCAAGTTCTTCACTTGACTGCTCTGACAAACCTTTTGCACGGTTTATGGCCTTCACTTTATATTTCTTCTTTGCTTGCTCTAGTTCTTTTTGCCCATCGCAATACACATACTCGTTCTTTGTTGTCGTCACTCTAAATAAGGGGGGAATTGCCATGTATACATGCCCGTTAAAAAACAATTCAGGACACATATACCATAGGATGTTAAACATCAAATTGCATATGGCTTTTCCTGGAGCATCTCCATCCCCGCAAGCGATTATCTTGCCGTACCGAAGCTTCTTTGGATTGTAAACCATCTTGCCGGTCTTCATGTCGACGTCAAGGCCGAGCGCAATTACAAGGTTGTTGATCTCCTGGTTCTTCATGATATTTTCAGGAGCAGTCTTCAACACGTTAAGCATCATGCCACGCACGCCATAGATAGCCTGTGTCTTGGAGTCCCTTGCGGACACCATGCCTCCCTGCGCGGACTTTCCCTCTACAACCCAAAGCTCACAGTCGGAACGCTTCTTTGACGACGCATCGACAAGAGTGGTAGGCATCTTGAACACGGCATCTTTCTTCGCGCCTTTGCTCTTGACGGCATCCCTTGCCTTTTTTGCCATCTCTGAAGCCCTCTTTGAGAGTATAGCCTTCTCTATAATGTCCTTGGCTGTGTTTGGGTTGTCGTTTAGCCACTGCTTGAAATACAAGGATACAGCGTCTCTCATGAACTGATTGTCGGCAGTGCTTGACATTCTGACTTTTGTTTGGGAGTCATACCGGATGTTGTTGCTCGTCAGGTTGAATGCAAGACACATGTCGTCCTGGATAGAGGACACGTTCAATGTCTCCTTCGGCTTCAGCACAGCCTGGGCATGACCCCACTCCGTGAGGTCTTTTGCAAGTTGTGTCTTAATGACCTGGAACGCTGTGCCTGACTCTATTGGGCCATAGTTGGCATATCCGACGACGACGGACTCCTTGCCGTCTTCCTTTAGACCGTATGCAAGGTTCAGCATTCTTGAGCTGTCTTCTTTGTCAACATGTTTGAATGTGAAGATATTGCCAACGTTGTCAACATTGTCTGAAATCAAATCGACTATGCCGTTCTTGTAGATGTCATACGTCGTCGTCTTCCCGTGATCAACGATATTGATTGCTACGGTAAGCCCAGGACAAAGACAACATATACCTTCAATCTTCTTCTTTAAAAGGGACATGTTCGGCCTAGCGTCTGTGAAAAACTCCTCGCTTGGCTGAAACGATACCGTCACGCCATGGTTCGGCATCGGTGACGTTCCCTCCTGTCGGCTTACGAACAACCCTTCTTCAAACCTTACAAGCTCATACTTGTCACCTCTGAACGTCATGGCCTCAAGCCAGTGCGATAGATAGTTGGCAAGCGAGGCACCGATACCGAACGCGCCGGTGGACACACTGTAGACAGCATCTTTACTCTTGTCGAACTTGCCGGACACATTCAACGTGCCATACACCATCTCAAGGATAGTCTTGCCATTATCTTGATAAAGGCTTGGAATGATACCTTGTCCGTCGTCTTCAACTGCGATTACATTTGTGTCTTTCACATAGGTAATGTCGATATGAGTGCAATTCCCAGCTAGGTGCTCGTCAACTGCGTTGGTGACGATTTCAATTGCAAGTTGGGATGAATCGTCATTTCCGCCTGTGTAGAGGTCGCTCCGATGACGCACGAAAGATCTGGGATCCATCGCTTTAATAGAGTCTTCTGAATAAGAGTTACTCATCGCCTCCTATCACCCCAAATCTGGCATATACCATCGTTACATTGTCGCTTAATTCCATGTCGCTGTGGAAGTGCCCGAAGTACCAGTGCTTAAATTTGTAGTTCGTGTAAACCTCGTCACAGATCTTCTCTGTCCACTGGGACACACACCCCTGGTCTACGTAGGCTAGAAACAAGTGCTCCAACTTCGGCACAAGAGACAACGGTGCAGTATGGGAAATGATATAGTCAAAATGTTTGCTGTCGATTTCCTCAAACAGCTTGTCGGCTTCGAACCAACTCAATTCCTCACGAGGCTCATAGGCAAGCCCGTTTGCGAGCCTATAGTATTTGTCCACAGAATAGGCACCTGGGATAAACAGTATATCCTTGCCGTCTATCGTGTATACACCGCCACCGTCTTTGATGTACATGATGTTTGGATATTTGTTTTCATACGCATACATACCGTCGTCGGTGAAGGACCATCTGTCAAGGTTATTGCGTGCCATGTAATGATACCTGTTGTCATGGTTTCCGCGCATTACCACAAAAGTACATGGAAGCTTCTTCATATATTTCTTCAGCGACCCCATAGAATACTGCCCGTATTCTAGCCCGGCATCCCCGGCTATGATTATGTAGTCGTCTTTTGTAAGCTCTGGCATGTATTTCATGTCCTGCTGAAGCGACAGCGCACTTCCGTGTATATCGGCTATAACGTACACCATGCTTTGAATCCTCCTTTGGCATTGTGGCTTTTATCTATAATTATACAGTTCAATCTTGCTGTTGTCAAGATAAAACAAAAAAGCCTGCCTACCACTTTTGTGTGGCAGACAGGCTTTTGTTAGTTAAGCGTTGGCATGCTTTGCGTCATACTGGTGAAGCTTACGACGAATTACGAGGCACTCTGACGCGAAGTCGTGATATGCGCTCTTCATCTTCTTATATCGCTTGATGGACTCATCATATCGACGCTTGAGGTCCCTATACTGAATCATCATCTTGCCCCAGGTGTAGTCGTCCTCGCCAGGCTCGGGAGGCTCAATTGAGCAAAGAGCGTTCCTTACTCCGTTCATCCTTTCGCGGAAGATGTTTGCACGAGCCCGCTCGGACTGCATGTCAATCTTAAACTCGCAGAAACGAAGACCATCCCACCTGTTGGCAATGTCCTTGTCCTCTTCATGCACCTCGGCAGTCGCACTGAACGTGCCATATCGGTTGGACTTGACCATCTTGGAAATACCAGTAGCAGGGTCGTAGTTGGCGTAAACGATATATTCCTTCACCTTTTGCTCCTTTTTATTTAACCGAGAAAAATAAACTCATTATCCTTGTTTGCCACCATAGCATCTTTTTCGCTTTGACGCTCACGACGCTTTGCGTTGATCTCATCGTGCTTTGTAGACTTGTCGGCTTTTTGAGTCTTTGGAGCACGCTTTGTGAACTTCTGGAATTCACAAGAATACTCGTCCTCATACTGCTCGTACATGTCTTCGTTAATCATGTCTGTCCCTTCGCTTTTTATTAAAAAGACTTACCAATAGCACCCATATGAAACAACCTTGTACGACTCAAAGTTTTTCTGGAGATACGACATTGCGTCTTCGCTCTCGTCAGACAAGAGCAGCATACGAACGATATGCCCGTTATCTACGTCATAGATGGTCTCAAAGAAGCCGTTGTTCACAATACCAAAGTTAGCCATTTACTGCAATCCGTTTCTGTTGAATTTCTTATCGGCCAAGGTCCTCAAAACACATTCCATCGTCAGTCGTGTAGTAGAGCTTCTTTACCCCCCTATCCTTTATTGCGTGCATACACCCAGGACAGCATCTCGCCATGCCATGGCCGGATTCCTTGCCTGGGGAAATTCTGTACACAAACACTTTTGCACGGGACCAGTCCATGTCGTTTGCGACTGTGTACGGCACGCTTCTGATGGCAGACACCTCTGCGTGAATCGAGTCTACAGGAGGCTTGGTTCCAACCTTGAAGTCCCTATAGCGCCTATTGTAGAACTTCTGGTCAGGGCAAGTCTTGCTTGAGTTGGACCCACTGCCGACTACCTTGCCTTTGTACACGATAACGCAACCAACCTTGAACGCTGGGAACGTGGATGCTTCGGCCATCTTCTTGGCTTCGTTGAAGAATTTTATGTCCGACTTCTTCAGAACGTCTCCCATTTGATGTACCTCGTTTTTTCGCTTTTGCCAACTTGACAAAACCTATTATAACACGGCACAATAGCTTGAGTCAATACTGATTTTTTAATCTGCCATTGTCGTAAGCATTGAGTAGATTGACTTTAGAATCACCGCAAGCTCTTCCTTCGATTTGGCAGTGGCGACGTACTTGCCGTCCACCCTGACGTCAACTGTGTGGCTCTTGTCGAACTCGTCAATGTCTATCTCAACCTTGTTCTTGTATTCAGACTCCGCCATCTGAATGTACTTCTTGATATTCGTCTCCCACCAAGTCTTTGTGCAGGCGAACGCATCAAGCTTGCATGGCTCGTCAAGCTCGTGGCAACACTTCCTCTTGTCGTTTGGCTTTGGTCTGAAGAAGCTGTTCTCGTATGTTTCCACTTTAAACTGTCTCCTATCCGATGTATTTCTTTGGTTGCTTTTCCATAAAGTCCTCAACAACCTTTCTGTCTTTCTTGTCAAGTCCGTCCAAGTCTGTCATGTAGAACGGCTCTTCGATTACATCTACATAATCCTTGCCTCCAAAGACGTCTTTGTTGTTGTTATAGTACCTGGTGATTACGAACTTGTCAACCTTAAAAGTCTTGCTTGGACAAACCATTGCTCTCCAATCACCGTCATTTTTATTTGTTTTGCGTGAATATACTATACCCATATATCGACCCATTGTCAAGTATTGACTTTTCAACAAAGCTTGGTTGAAAACTCTGTTTAAAACTTTTAACCCACCAGTTTGTGTTAATGTAGCAGAATCAATGTTGATTTCTCAACAACCTGATGTTGAAAACTTTTTTAATTTCTACCTGGCGATTTATCTAGTTTTCAACTTTTCAACACGACCTACTACTACTATATATATTTATAATATATTTTCTTTTACTTTATATACCCACCAGTTTGTGTTAAACTCGCAAATTCCATAGGTTTAAAAACTCATTGTTGCAAGTCGATTTAAAATATTGCATAATATTAAATACCAACAAGGGTTGGTGACACATGAGCGTCACAGAGTAATAAAGAAAGGACTTACAGTGACCTGGGAAGAAATTGCATACTTCATCAACCACGCCATGACCATGATTATCTGGTTCTTGCAAACGAGTGGTACATCTTTGATGCCGGTACTGACCGTGAAGAAATCTGGCATTGGTTTGACGAGCACCACGGTAAGGGCGTGTACAGTCTGATGTTTCCTAATGCCAATTAAAACCACAGTTTGAAGTGGAGGAATGCTGATGTTTAAGCCAGCAAAAAGAATCGCACTTGACGGAAAAGTTTGGTGGATGGTATGGGACACCGACCAAAGTAAATACAGTACTTTGCTTTGTTTTGGCAAGTATAAGACAAAGAAGGATTGCCAGTTCGCTATTGATTGGTACACGACCCATTAAATTAAAGTTTCTAACAGAGAAAATAACAATGACCAAGGACGAACTCGACAAACTTGTCGCAGACGGCAAGACGTTTGATGACGTTATCTATGATTTTGAAGAGGACAACGATTGTATTGTTAGCAGAGATGTTATTCTTGATTACGTAATCTATCAGATTCAGAATGACAGACTGTATCTTGCACGTCACGTTCTCGATGCGGTAGACAAGGAATATGCAGATTTTTATTCCTACGACATGACTATGGGAACACTTGAAACGCCTACTGCTATCACCAACATTGAGGATCTGTACGATTACGTAGGTTAAAAATTTCTTGTTGCAAACAGGTTTAAACTGTGAGATAATGTAGACAACAAAACAAAGCAGATTGATTGGAGATATTATGAGCAATATTGAAGACACACCGGGCGTCGCAGAGGAAAGCGATATTAAGATGGATGGCGCTCCACAGGCGATTGACGGCACGGACATTGAGATTGCTTATCCCGAGTCTTACTCTGACGACCAGTTGTCCATTGCGAACACTCTTTGTGAGTACCTCGGTCAAGAGATGAACATGTACACTCGTAAGGAAATCTCGGGAATCGTCAAGTTTGTCTACCAGTTTTTCGGGGTTGCTCTTGACTATGGATGGGACGACAAGCCTGGTTGGTTCGCAGTAACCAAGGATATGGCGTACGACCAAATCGCAAAGATGAAGGCAGAAGCAGATATTCTAGACAAGTAGAAGACACAATAGCAAAGGATATCTTTATGAATTACGGAAACATTAAGTTCCTCCATGTCGTCCGGCTCGACGAAGTCTCTGACCTCCTTACAACCAGGGGTGACAAGTATGTCTTCCCAAAGCTTGACGGCACTAACGCTACTGTATGGGCTGACAATGAAGGCGTAGTCCACGCAGGCTCTCGCAACCGCGAGCTCACTATGGACAAAGACAACGCTGGTTTCTACAAGCATGTCATGGAGTCCGAGACGATGGAGCCTATCCGTCGATTCTGCGTGGACAATCCGTTCATGGTTGTGTGCGGAGAGTGGCTCGGTGGCAAGGCCGGGCACATCAAGTCTTACCTGAACAAGGAGTTTTATGTCTTTGACATGAAGCTTGCCACTATCGGCAACAGTGAGACCGAGAAGCACTTTGGGTATCTACCATATAACAGCTACTTCAAGGCTCTTGCAAAGTACGGCTATAAGTACATTATACCTCCTCTGCGAGTGTACCAAAACGGCGTGGCTGTCACTGTAGAGGACATCGCAAGGATTGCTGACGCAAACCACTTCAATCTTCCTGACGACGTCATTGGAGAAGGTGTAGTTGTAAAGAACTACAGCTACCTTTCCCGCTTCGGTAATTATGAGGAGGGGAAGATCGTAAGGGCAGAATTTAAGGAGCGCAAGGGTCAAAAGTCGAACAAAAGCATGGTGGACTGTTTAAATATAGAGCAGGCTATTGTTGACGACCTCGTGTCCTCTTCTGACATTCAGAAGTGCATCAACAAGGTGTCAGACATTCTTGGAGAGGAGTTCTCCAAGAACAACGGCAAGATGGTCGGCATGGTGATGGAGATGGCGTTCTCCGACCTCCTTTCAGAGGAAGCATGCGTCATTGCCAAGAAGTACGGCAAGTACCCGATCGTGCTTAACGACGTTAAGAGATTCGTGTACGCCAAAGCCCGTTCTGTAATCGGCCTGTAAAAAATGACCTCCCAAGGGGACCCGTCCATAGCAGTGTAATCTGTTGTGGGCGGGTTTTTTCTTGCCGATCGAAATTTTTACACCGGGATTTGCTTGACTTTTGGGAAAAAATATGCTATAATATCCTCACGAAGTCGTTCGTTCGATACCAACCTGCGAGAAGAAGGGGTTGAGACAACAGAGAAATGGATACAAACCAGCGAATCCTACAAGAGTTGAAAGATTTTCTAGACACATCAGACCACGAGCTGTTCATCGACGAAGGCCTATATGCACAGAAGATGGGGGAAGAGGGGGACTCGTTTGATTCCCTTTGGATGCAAGAGTATAAGGATGGAGGGGACAACTCTGTCGTTCAATGCGTGCGTGCTGGCATCACAAAAGTCGTGTTCTTCCTGCGGGATGTGAAGGACAAGGTTGCGAAGGTGCCGTTCTTCGGAGCGGATATCTACGAGTATGACGAGAGTGGTATCAACAGGGAGTTTGTCAGCAGGATGAGCTTCGAAGAGATGGACGAGATGAGAAGCAACGGTGGTGACTATTGTGAGTTGGAGGTTGACAACTACAAGAAAGCCGAAGAGAATGGGGTAAGCTCGTTCTTCGCGTCGACTGAATATATCGGTATGCTGTACAACACGATTCCAGTGTATGCGTCAGAGCGATGTGTGCCGTTCAGCGACGTTGAGTATAACGGTAAAGCCCCAGGCGGTGAGAACATGTTTTTTAAATTCGGAGTGCCGAATATAATCACACAGGAGCTTAAAAAGCAATATCCGATAGGGCACTTATTTGCATTGAAAGAGTTTCTAGAGGATAACGACATCTACGACCTTCACTCTGGTAACTGGGGGTATGACAATAACGGCAAGCTGAAGATCATAGACTACTCAAATTATTACGAAGATTTTTAAAATAATACTTGACAACCGAATAAAAATTGGGTATAGTGTAACCATACAAAGTCAATCGAGAGTGATTGTGCGTTGGGATACTTCAATTTCATGAAAAAATTATAACGCTCCTGACGCGACGGTTTCCTCTCGATTCATTATGGCCCTGATGGCTGGATGATTGTTTGTTCGGATACTTCATATATCACTTATTTAGATATAACAATAAAATATTCCGGACAAAAATATCTCTCTAGTTGTCGGGGCCTTTTTTGTTTCTCCCATAAGAAAGGATGATGGTATGTCGAAGTTCAACAACAAGCAATGTATCACCACGGTGACATATGAAGGTGGAGAGGCATACGAGAAGCCTCTCCTGCACGAATGGCTGAACATCCTGTTTGGCTCGTTCCTTGCCGGTGGCGCTTATGAGTCTTCTAACACGCAGGCAAAGCGACTCGTCGAGAAGACCCGCCAGATTGCAGACAAGTATGGTGCCGAGTTTGCCATGAAGGCTGTCGTGTACGCAAGGAACGTCATGGGTATGAGGTCCGCCTCGCATCTTGCCGGAGCAGTTCTGAACACGTATGACTTCCAGGACAAGCGTAACCTGTACAGGCATCTGTTCCACAGGCCTGATGACGTCGCAGAGCTGTTCGGTGCGATCGACTACCTCTATGAGAAGAGAAGCCATGCCGTCGTGAAGGCATCCTGTGACTATGTCAGCGGTATGAACGAGTACATGTTTGGCAAGTACAAACTGAACGGCAAGAGGTACAACTGGTTTGACATTATCAACATCTCCCATGCCAACAGTGCTGTTGTGGATAAAATCAAGAAGACCGGGAAGATTCCAGTTGCAGACGTGTGGGAGACGGCAATCAGCAACACAGACAATGCAGAGGAAGAGTGGAAGAGGCTCCTCGTCGAAGGCAAGCTAGGCTACCTGGCTCTTCTTCGTAACTTGAGGAACATCAGCAAGTATGACTTCTGCACTCTGGACTTCTCCGATAAGTACATCTTCTCGATCCTCTGCGACCCCAAGAAGATTCGTGAGTCTCTTGTATTCCCGTTCCAGATCTATACCGCATATAAGGCGTGCCCGAAGTACGGGTACGAACTATCAGAGGCGTTCAAGGCCTCGATGGAGAACGTGCCTGTGATTGAGGGCTCAACTCTTGTCGCCGTGGATGTATCCGGGTCAATGGACGCACTTTTGTCTAACCGATCTAGCGTGTCCATCGGAGAGGCAAGCGCGTGCTACGCTTATATCATCTCGCAGAGGTGCACGGACCCAACTATTGTGAAGTTTGGAACAACTGCAACCGAGTTTGACACGAGCGTGTTAGACAACGACGATCCATTTGACGTCATTGACCGCATCACAAGGCACACCTGTGGATATTCGACTTGTATCAGTGAGATTCGCAAGGTCATTGGCGGCAAGAAATTCGACAGGCTATTCCTATTCAGCGACCAGCAGAACATGGAGATGCGCAACTTTGATATGACGAGCCCTGTGCAGTTTGTGAACAGCATAAGCAAGTATTCGTACTCGTTCGATCTTGGAGCATATCCTTCGACACTGTTCAAGGACATGCCAAGCAACGTGTGCCTTATGACCTGCCTGACTGCAAATCTCTTCGCTCTTGTGAGGAAGTTCGAGGAAGGGGAAGACGCACTGTACAACGAGATCGACGATATGAGGAACTGGAAGCCTCTTCTAGTTTAAAAAAATAAAAAAGCCCCTTAACGGGGCTTTTTTTGTATTGACAAGAGGTTTTTGATTGTGTTATAATAATAACGTAATCAAGACGATAGGAGAGTCCAATGAGGTACGTCGATAATGAGCGTGACGCCAATTACTGCGTGAGCGTGTATGAGATTAAAACCAACAATCTCATCAAGGATTTTTTCTTTAAGCTTGAACTGCATGAGGGACAAGCGTTGATGGTAAGGTACGTTTGCAACAACTACCCAGGGTACATCGACGAGTATTCCTATATCAGGATTTTCAAGGTAAAGCGCGGATATAAGGCTGGTGTATGCTAATGTTTGACATTGATATCACCGAGGTCGGCAACCCTATGATTCTTGGATGTGCCGAAGAGGAGCTTGAGGAAAAGGTAAACGACCTTATTGGGTACGTCGGATTCCACTGTGGATATCAGATTCCAAAAGATGATTTTGAAGAGCTTCTTGATAGGTTTGATATAAACTATGTACTCTTGCCCAAGTACCTGAAGGACAAGATTGACGACGAGATTGACATTATTGTCGAAGAGGATTGGTAAAGAATGGCAATACAGCCTTATAACGCACTGAAGGCGTATGACGCAGACGTAATTGACAACTATATCCACCGTGCAATCGGGTCATACCCGTCTGTTGACACGAAGTCCATCCTCGAATCTTGGAACGAGGCGAAGACACGTTTGTTCAACGAGGTCTTTGACAAGAAACTCCGCATAACGACGCATGTGACGGCAGACCTTAAAGACGACCTGGAGTTCGCACGCAAGTCTATTGTGAATGCAAGCCTGAATATCGTCCCGTCTGTGGCAGACTATATGTACAATCTGGAATATTCAGGCATGTGCGACGACGACACGGTCAAGAAAGTGCTTGGCTTGTTCAAAGCAAGCGACGTCTTGTCTGACAAACAGGTTGACGATACTGAAATCGTACTGTTCACTCCAAAGTCGGATGGGGACCTAAAGACAAGGCTCCTTCTTCGTGGCAAGCGCATGCGTGTAATCCGCAAAGCGTTGGAATTTGTTGGATATCCGTTCATGAAGTTGTTTACACAGTTCCGTGATAGAGTGAGTCTTATTCGCACGACTCAAAGGCTTGACGCGGATGTCGTCTTGTCGATACACCCGATTGATTTTCTTTCTATGAGCGACAACAACAGTGGGTGGACAAGCTGTATGTCACTAATCGGCAAAGGTAGCGACCGTTCAGGCGTGACTGAATACATGAACAGCCCAACTGCTGTTGTGGCATATATAGAGTCAAACGTGCCGTTCCTGCCTGGCGTGCCGAACAAGAGTTGGCGAATGATGTTGTTCTATGACCTAGACGCAGATGTGGCGCTTGGATCTAGGCAGTATCCGTTTTTCTCTGCCGAGCTTGCGCGTGGGGCATTGTCTACATTGACTTCTTGCGAGAGTTATGAGGTCAAAAACTACCCTTGGATTCAAGAGGACAGGCTCCTGCTTGAGCAATGCGAGAACTTCGACGTGCGAAACGAGACACAGAAGTTCAAAGACTTCAAGGCGAAGATGCTTGAAGCAGGTCTGTCTGGCGGTTGGCATGTGGCACCATGGTCTTATGGTGCATGCAACGACTTTTTTATGTTCCACGAAGACGACAAGTTCTTCGAGGTAAACAAAGAGCCATACAAGCTTACCAAACCGCTACGCCTTCAAATGTCCGGTGAACCGACTTGCCTGCATTGTGGTCAACCGTTAGATCCTGAACGATGGGGTACAAGAAGGGTCGTGTGTGAAAAGTGTTCGAAGGAGGTGAATGAGCTTAATGAAGCTCGCTATCCCATTTAAACTATATTATGAACTCGACGACGTGGCAGACGAGTTCAACATCCAATATAATCCGGAGACAAGCACGATAGACAAGCTTGGCGACTTCATCGAAGCCTTTCCCGGCAAGAGGGTGAATGTCGAGATTGTCGGCGACATGGACGACAAAAAACTTATCAAGTCTATTGTAAGGCTTGACAAAGAAAATGTATATTTCAGACTCCGTGAGAACCACATAAAGAACATCGAATCGCTGAAGCAGATGAACTGCAAGTATTTCTTCAGTTACGATGCACCTGCATACAACATAGTGTCTCTTGACTACTTCATATCACTGGGCGTGTCTGACGTGTATCTGTCGGACGACCTGTGGTACTCCCTCAAGGATGTTTGTGAGCTGTGCCACAAGAACAACGTCAACGTGAGGTTTGTTGCAAACAGAATTCCAAGCATGTGCTCTACCAGGGGATTCGACAAGAGGGCAATGATTGTCCGTCCGAATGACTTTGATCTTATAGACGGATTGATCGACACGATTGAGTTTGATTGCTATGACTTCAAGGGTGTGTATAATTTCGGGATGCTGTCAGCCTTGTACAAGACGTGGTTCACAACAAAGAACTGGTACGGGGACCTCGGGGAAATCAATTACGACATAAAGATTCCATTCCCAAACACCACAATGATAGACACTCTCACAAAAGAGAGAATCCGTTGCGGTATGAGATGCTTCAAAGGTGGCTCTTGTAAGAGATGCACAGACACTTTTGACGTCGCGTATTCCCTAAAGGAAAAAAACTGGAGAATCTCTGTGCCAAAAAGGTTGACAACAGATTCTAAACAATAGTATAATACTCTTAACAAAAGACATTACGTGAAAGGGGCTTCAATATGTCCAAGGACAACTACACTATCAATATTGACTTCTCTGCTTCTTACGGCAAGGACAAGGAGAACGCAGGTGTCACGTGTTCCGTTCGTGATTCAGAGGGTCTTAACGTGTCAAAGCACAAGAAGATAGATGGCGACGACATTGACACAGCGCTTGCAGAGATTTTTGACGACGTGATTGGCAACATCGTTGCAAGTAAGACCTCCAAGCCCAAGACAAAGGAGGAGGAGCTTCAAGCCAAGCTCGACTCTATGGCGATTGACAACAAGGTGCTTCAGGCCAGGCTCGGCAAGTTACAAGAGGCTTATGATGCGCTGGCAAAGAGTAACCAGGACAAGTGTACGTGCGAGTGCAGGACGAAGCCGAGTGCCGGCAAGAAGATTAACGATCCTTGTGTTAAGGTAACGAATGCAGGCCCGAAGTATTATTCCTTCGATAACCGCAATAACACCAAACGTGCGACCACGGATGATCTTGAGTCCTATGTCAACGAACTCTATAAGGATATCTTTAACAGGTTCATCAAGTAAATCACAAAAGGGTCTGGCAATTAGCTGGGCCCTTTTTTGTGCAAAAATTTATACTTGCATCCAGGTATCCGTTTGTTATATAATATAGACAATGAAGTTGAGAGGAGCACTCCAATGAGGATTTGTCTTAATGACGGCACCTGGTTGCACGACACATATGATTTGCTTAAATGGCTTGACGAAGTCGGCATCACTCCCGACGAGATGTGGCATGCTATGGAAGAGTTTGGTGGTACGCCAGGAAAAGACTATGACGCGCTTGAAGACGCATATCACGAGCAAGAGATGATTGCTGACGGGTACTCGCAAGACCTTGGCATGCTAATCGACGAGGTCGAGGCCATCGCAGAGAGACTGCAATCAGGCAAGAAGGGCAAAGGATACACAAAAGACGACTTGGCAGAAGCGTTGCTGTATGCAATCCGCTGTGTTCGTCGATGACAAGGAGATAACAATGGACAAGATTGATGGTGCACGCGCTTTTATGGAAGTCGTTTCCGGCAAGGTTGTCAGGATGTGGAAATACAAGAGGATGTTTACTCCTTATGAACAAGAGAAGAAGTGGTCTGACCAGTCCGAGTTCATTGACGACACGTGCGACGAAGTGTTCATCATCGGCATCTTCGAGGTGTTCGGCAAAGTGTTGATTAGATATTGTCCGGTAGACTTTGCAGATTTTGACGAGAATGGGAAGCTCATAGGTTGCAAGTACAGTGAGTTTGACTATCTTGACGACATTCATCTTGCAATTTGTGATAAAGACACAGAGGAGCTTAATGAAGAGGGGCTGTAGTCAAATGCACGACATTATGGACAACGGCATGGTTGAAGTCACAGAGAATGAATACGACCGCATAAAGGCTCATTTGGTACGCTATCCAGAGCGTTATTCAAAGCATGTAATAGGCCGTGACGAGATATGGTTTGATCGAACAAACAACCAGGTCGTAGGTGCTGTGACGAACTATCACTCAAAGTTTTTTGTCATTGACGACTTGTACACTGCTCTTGTCTCCTTTAACAACGGAAAGTAATTGCAGGTTGAAAAAGCATGGTTGCAAACAGGTTGTCAAACGTGTTATAATAGTCTTGTAATCAAGAGAGATAGAAACGGGGTATAAACATGGGCGCTGACATTCACATGGCAATTGAGATTCGAAACACTTACAAGACCGACGGTGTGTGGAAGTACATTGAGATCAAGAACCCTTTCCGTTCTTACAAGGAGGCCGACGGCACCGAGTACATCGACATTCTTGAGCCTTACAATGGTCGAGACTACGGTCTCTTTGGAATCCTCGCAGGCGTCAGGAGCGACACTTATCCCCAGATTGATTCTCTCCGTGGCATGCCTGAAGACGCATCCGAAGGGGTAAAGGAGCGTTACAAGCTTGAAGAGTCTTATGGTGGTGTGCATAGCCTCACTTGGTACACCCTTGACGAGCTGAAGGGTTGGGGTGAGAGAAAGAAGCACTTCAAGTCCGCAAACTACAAAGAGCTCGCGGAGTATGACGAGGGCCTCCTTATCGACACAAAGAGGGAGGACAAGAACATGCGCAAGCGCTTCAACACTTTTGTCTATGACATTGAGAACTTTGTGTACATGACGATGGGGTATGTGAGTCCTTGCAACGTGCGTGCCGTCATTTGGTTTGACTCTTAAAGGAGATGTAATGCTCTTTATTACACCTATGAGACTTGCGCAAGTCACAGTGGCCCATCTTAAACTGAAAGGTTCCTTCGATGGGCCACTGTTGATTCAAGACTTTGCACAATTCGACAATTGGATGCTTGCCGATTTGCTTCCTCGTGCAAGCAAGATCTTCGATGAGGTAGAGCTTGCTTCTCTGGCAAAGGAGCGAGACGTATACATCAATGGTATGCGCACGAGGACTGACTTTGACAACTTGAAGAGGTATGGGGAGTTTTCCGACAACGTCAAATACTGGCTGGAGAGGTCGCCTGTAGACGGATGGCATTATGCCGTCACCTTCCAGGACGGCACGTTCACTGTTACGCCGAAGGGGACTCCAGATAACGTTATCTTTGAATGTACAATGCCAGTCACAAAGGCAAGGGAGTACATTCATATGATGGTCAGCTCTAAACCCGGTGACCGCTTCTATTGTGACGTGCTGATTCCTTCGATCCATAACTTGGAAAAAAAGTTTAGGCAACTTTAAAAAAGTACTTGACAAGAGGTCCCTGAAAATTATATAATATATAAAGTCAATTGAGGGAAAGGCAGAAAGTGTCTGCACTGTTAAGTCAGTGCCCCTCGTCCAGCCATAGGGTAATTGGCAACCCTCATGCTTTGGGAGCATGCGATTGCAGGTTCGAGTCCTGCTGGCTGGACAAGGGAGACACACTTCACCCACGGGACATTCCGCGTGGGATGAGACCTGTCCCCTTCTTCTCCAAATAGCTCAAATGGATAGAGCGGTCGTCTCCTACACGACAGGTTGAAGGTTCGAGTCCTTCTTTGGAGGCCATAGGTGCGTAGCACAAAGGTCAGGGCCGACGACTTATAATCGTCAGATGAGAGTTCGATTCTCTCCGCACCTACCATGGTGAGTTGGCAGAGTTGGTCGATTGCGGGTGCCTCGAAAGCATCTAGACGTGATGAGCGTCTCCTGGGTTCGAATCCCAGACTCACCGCCATATCGAGTAGTGGCGTAATGGTATCGCAGGGGATTGCTAATCCCTCCAGCATGTTAATCCGTGCTGTCCCAGTTCGAATCTGGGCTACTCGGCCAGTAAAAAACACGCCCGGGACAAGGCGAAGAGTTCAAGCTTCTCTCTCAAAGAAGTACCTTGAGGTAAACCCGCTCTGCCTCATGCTTTTGTTCCAAGCGAGGTTCAAAGCGAGAGATCGCAGGTCTGGTAAGATTCCAGAGGGGTGCTTGCGCCCTAACGCTTATTCCGTCTTATACATCCGTGGCTGATCACCACATACGGACTGCGGACGGCGCTTGCATGGTGACGTCACAATCATGCGGTAGTGAGCACCAAAGACTCACTCCAGGGGAGAGCAAGCCTGGACGCAAAAGGCCAGGGTGGTAGCGCACCGATGCGAAAACGTAATCCCGTCTTTGGCCTGTCAGGCGGGTGCCGGATATAAAAACGGCAGGCCTCCTTGGTGGTTGTAGGGTAAAATCACCCCGGCATGCGGTGGTAGCTCAATTGGTAGAGCGCCAGTCCTCCAAACTGGTTATTTTTTGTGCGGGTTCGAGTCCCGTCCACCGCTCCGATTTGTTTTTAAAATGCTTTTTTGATAAAAAGTTTTTGCTTTACAACAGGTTCTAAAACGTGCTATAATATACTTGTAAGTTAGAGAGAAGACAAGAGAAAAGAGATTCCACATGAGCAACCCCATCATCGTCCAGGTCAACTCTTTCACCCCCGTCGACGGCATCCTCGGCAAGGGCAATGACGCCACGTACGAAGAGCTCGACAATCTCGTCGAGTACATCTACAATTACATTGACAACCTTTCCAAGGACAAGCTTGAGGAGGAGTTTGGCACGTCCGAGTACGACGATGTCTTTCAGTCTCTTTCCAGTGGAATGCCGATGATTGAGGAGTTCCATCAGAAAGCTTTCAAGGATGCGCTGAAGCAGTGGGCAGAACTTCAGGGGAAAGAGATCGAGGATATGGTGCGGGGGTATGTCGACAACGGCTACGGTTCCTTCCAGATGCTTCATGGAATCGGATATGCTTGGCTCTCTGCCGACCTGTACGGTGGCAATTCTGATGGTGTAATGAGGAAGAAGTTTGATGATTGGTCAGAAGAGGAGCTTGGCATCCGCTTTATTTTCGAATAACTTGCAAGCAAAAAAGCCTCGTTAGCTCAACTGGATAGAGTCAACGGCTTCTACCCGTTCGGTTGGGGGTTCGAGTCCCTCACGGGGCACCAGAAACATCCTGTACTTTTGTGCAGTTTGAATAAGCGTCGTTAGTTCAACTGATTATAGCAAAGAACAAGGGTTGAGATAAAATGAGCTATTTTGACGACAAACATGGGTATTATGATGACAACACGGCATCTCCGCCATCGTTCAAGCAGGTTCAATCTCTTAAACGCTATTGTTCAATGAAGACTTACCGTCCAATGAACGATGACGAGAAAGAAGCACTTAAAGTGCTAGTTAATTATTATCTCCATCTCTAGATTTTAGGACTTAAAGTTCGATTCTCTAATGACGCGCCATCGTAAATCCACACATTCTTGTGTAGTTTAAATAAGCGCTGTTAACTCAACTGGTAGAGTAATAGGCTTTTAACCTAGAGGTTCAGGGTTCGAATCCCTGACAGCGCACCATTGTGTAAACCCACACACTGCTGGGTGGTTTTTATATAAGCCTCTAGCTTAATTGATAGAGCGAGAGAATTTTAATCTCTAGGTTCGGGGTTCAAATCCCCGGAGGCGCACCATCTTCCCGATCGTCTAACGGCAAGGACTGCGGACTCTGACTCCGTAAACGTCGGTTCGAATCCGGCTCGGGAAGCCAATGCCTGTATAGCTCAATTGGCAGAGCACCGCTCTTGTAAAGCGGGGGTTATATGTTCGAATCATATTGCAGGCACCATTTATATCGCGGGGTGGAGGAGTGGTTCCTCAACAGGCTCATAACCTGGAGTACGCTGGTTCGAATCCCGCCCCCGCCACCAAGCCCGAGTGGTGGAATGGCAGACACAGGGGCCTCAAAAGCCTCGGTCGCAAGACGTGTGAGTTCGAGTCTCACCTTGGGCACCATGTACACAACAGCCTAATGGCTTTTGATAAGTGGGAGTAGCAAAGCTGGCTAATGCAACGGCCTGCAAAGCCGTCATCCGTTGGTTCAAATCCAATCTCCCACTCCACGCCGTGATCGCATAGTGGTTGATTGCATCGGTCTTGTAAGCCGACCTCTTTAGAGCGCGTCAGTTCGAATCTGGCTCACGGCACCAGTTTTTTATCCGACTATTGTCGGTTGTGAATATAGATACGAAAGACGTATCGAGTGGCCTGCCCTGGAGCCAAAAATCCAGGGCATATTCGTATATTTAAGGAGGTAGCAGTGAGCTATCGAGTTATCTCGCAAACGAGAGACGGGTACAGAGAGCTTGTGGCCGACACAAAAGACGACCTTGAAGAGGTAATGAAGGCGTATGAGCCGGTTGCGATGGGAACCACAGTGTTTGTGATTTCCACCCAGCAGGTTTTTATGCTCGACGGCAACAAGGAATGGGTTGAGTTGAACTAACGAGGAGTCGCAATGGATCTAATTACACTAGAGCTTGCCAAAAGGTACGTAGACAAAGCTCTTGCCGGTCTAGGCTCCCTCAAAGGCAAAGACGGCGACTCCGCTTATGACATAGCAAAAAAGCATGGCTTTGATGGCACGGAAGACGCATGGCTTGCTTCTTTAAAAGGAAAAGACGGCGTGTCTCCTACCATCGGACAGAACGGCCATTGGTTTTTTGGCGACATAGATTCTGGAGTCAAGGCCGACGGGTGCGGAAAGACGTTCATCTCTGACGGTGATGAGATAACGTTTGACTCGGAAGCTGGGCTTATTGAGGTTTCCAAAGACGGCAAGAAGACAGTTGTCGCAAACTATTCCGTCACAGATGGAATAGACACAAATGAAATTCTATATTTATTTCCGGAGGAATAATGGCAATTAATAAAAAGCGCTATCTTGACTACGAGGGCCTTAAAGTCTACGACGAAAAGATCAAGGCTTTAATCTCAAATGTTGACGCAAAGATCGGTGACATCTCGTCTTTGACGACAGACAGTATCCACAGTCTTGCGCAGGCACTTGCTTTTGAGATTGAGCGTGCAAAGAACGCCGATGAGGCTTTCGAGGCCAAGGTCGGCACAGACGATACTGCTGGCTCGATCCTCGGCAGGCTCCATGCCCTTGAGAGCCAGGGTTCAGACTTCACGGAGGAGCAGGCAAGGCAGATCATCAACGAGGCAATCGCCGCTCTTGTCGGTGGTGCACCCGAGACGTTCGACACCCTAAAGGAGATTTCCGATTGGATCTCCAAGGACGAGAGCAACACCACAAAGCTTGTTGCCGATGTTGCCAAGAACACAAACGCAGTCGCCGAGCTTCGCCCTTATGTCGATGCCCAGGATACACAGTATTTCAACGCAATCGGCTCCATTGACATCGCAGAGCTTGACGTCCTCTTCAAGGAGAAGGTCTCTGTCAAGACAGAACAGACGCTACAGCAGGCTATTGACGAAGCCACAACGGAGCAGGTTGTCGTTCTTTCTGAAAACTCAACAGTAAGCGATGCTGTAAACATTCCAGCTGGCAAGGCCGTTGATGCAAACGGTTCCACGTTCACTGGAGCAATCACCGTTGCAAAGGACGCTGTTCTTCAGAACGCTGTGTTCACCGGCAAAGTGACAGTCGCTTAAGGAGTGTATGAGATATGATTTTAAACAGCATTTTTAAAGACACTGTCGTTGTCAGGGAAGACACCGAGTTCGTCAATTGCGAGTTCTCTGGTGGCACTACCCCCAAGCAGAAGGGTGTGTATGGAGTCGGCGTCGAAGGCAACGCATCTATCAAGCTTTCTGGTTGTAGGTTTGCAAACAAGGGTTACTCTGCCGTCTATATGAACACTTCCGGCACCATCGAGATTACAGGATGCGAGTTCGACTGCACTGGTCTCTATAACCCCATCGAGGGTGCTTCCGGCACAACAGGCGCTCCGCTCACAAAGGTCAAGATTGAGGACAATGTGATGAAGGGCATCTGCGGCAACAACTACATCAACGTATATCATTTTGCTGACAATGCTGTTGTGGATGTCAACAATGTGAAGGTCGTCGGTATGAAACAGGACTCTGAAGTCGTTCGTATCTCGAACCTGACAAGCAAGCCTGCCACAATCAATGTGCGCAATCTCTCATACGCCTATGATATGACAACGCCTTTTGATGAGAAATGGACAGCCACATTCCTTGTCCAGGACTACTCAAAGGACAACTCCCAGGACTTCAAGAACATCAACCTCAACGTCGCAGGCCTCACGCTTAACGGGCAGAAGGTCATAGACAAAGACAAGCTTCCTATCGGCAGGCTTATCGTCGGATGCGACAAGGACCTGAACGAAATCACAGACAATCTTCCAAAGATTGCTTTTAGCGCTTAAAGACATGAGCGGTCATGGAGACTCAATCGGTTATCCATGACCGCTTTTTTTATAAACATTTAACATTATAAGATTGGAGTCTTCAATGGTAGACAAGAAGTTTCTTGACAAAGAAGGCCTTGAATATGTGTGTGATAAGATTTTAAAGAAAATAAGCGGGTCGGTAAAGAGCGTCGAGATATCTATAATAGACTTCTCTCAAGCTCCAACAGCCACCATCGTCGATGGGGTTTTAAAGCTTGGAATTCCCGGTCCTGTGACAGACGAGCATATAAACAGCCTCATTGACGCCAAGCTGAATGCGGTTAAAAAAGCCTCTTAAAAAAAGACCAGGTGGTTTTATACTGCCTGGTCTTTTTTTGTAACAACACAAAGAGGTTTTATTTTTTATGTTTACAATAGGGTATGTAATATGGTATAATATCATTCAGTAGATGAAAGGAGAGAGCTATGGGATACACGGCATCACTCACATTTACAGACGACAAGGACATTGTTCACACTCAATCTTGTAAGGTGAAGACTGTTGACGAAGGCGTAGGGGAATTACATAAGATGTTGCTTCCTCTAATGCTGTCTTGGTACGATTATAATCCTTATGGCGTCAAGGTTGACGCATCTATCGTGCCAGACGATGAAGATTTCTGGAACTACTACGAGTTCAAGCTTGGGATGTAGCTATGTCTAGGTCATACAAAAAGCATCCGGTATCCTATATCTTGACACCTATCAACGGATTGAAACAACTTGAGCGCAGGCGCTATCGTCGTACATATGTTATTGACGAGGATAACACAGAGTCAAGCCCGTCCTCTTACCGTCGCGCGAGAAGGTTGGACGATGAGGATATTCGAGGGTGGAAAAGCTACTGTTCAAAACAGGAGTTTATAAAAGACTTTGAAAGAGAGAACGGCAGAAAGCCGACCAAGGCAGAGGTTTTCGATTTATGGGAACGCTGGTCCAGAAAGGGGAAATGATGTTTCTTGCAATCTCTGACACTCATTTCGGCCACGAGAACATTCTCAACTTTGAGCGCAGGGATATCTTTAAAAACATTGAAGAGCATGACGACAAACTCCTCGACATTTGGGAAAAGTGCCTGCGCAAACTCGGGAAAGACGACACGTTTTACTTTCTTGGAGACTTTTGTGCCTATGGACAAGAACAAAAATACATAGAACGTCTTCTATTACCGATGAATGAGGCTCCATGTCACAAGGTCATGATAATGGGGAATCATGACAATAAGATTGATAAGGAGCTTCTTTATGGGTTGTTCGACGAGGTGTGCGACTATCCGATCTATATTTCCCATCGTGTCGTCCTCTCTCACTTCCCTTGTGCCGTCTATCCAAGCCAAGTCAACGTTCACGGCCACACTCACGGGATGAAGCTTTATGGGAACAACCATATCTGTGCCTCCATCCATGTGAACAACTACAATCCTGTATCATCCAAGAATGTTGAGAGCGCTCTTGGCAAAATCGCCAACTGGAATACCAAGTTTCTCTATGAGCCCTGGGCAGAAGACTATCAACTGACACAGCATCATGACGACGCGATTGAAGACGCGGATGGACGCATCGACCTCTCTGCGAGCAGGCTTATGATGCGACTGAAATGTGACAGGACAAGACCTCCCGTTCAACTTTGTTAAATTTTGCAAAACTGGCCGAAGTCTCCAGAACCATTTAGTGGTTCCGTCCAATATAGTGACGGAGGAAAAGGAGGCACCCATATGGCGTTTGCAAACCCGTATTATCAAAATCAATACCAGATGCCACAATATCAGGCGAGAGACTGGCCTATGCTCAAGGGAAGGCCAGTCACCTCTATCGATGAGGTTAGAGCCTCGCAAGTGGATTTCGATGGGTCCGTGTCGTATTTCCCGGACACAGCTCATAACACAATATACACGAAGCAAATAAACCTAGACGGCACAGCTTCAATTCATGCCTATACTCTTGTAGAGGACAAACAGGAGAAGGCAATGTCCTATGTAACCCATCAAGAGTTTGCGCCTGTTGTTTCCGACATAAAAGGGCTTATGTCGGATATTTCCGAACTAAAGTCTCTTATAAATGGAGTTGGTAAAAATGACCCAGTTCCCAATGCTAACCAAACAAATGACCGAATCCCCTCTTTTTAAGAGAGCGCAGGAGATGGCATATGGAAAGTCGGACGAAGAGATGAAGCAGATAGCAAGGAACATCTGCGCACAGAAGGGAGTGAATTTTGACGAAGCTCTTAAAGAATTTAACAAAATGTTCCCCAAGTAGCATAGGAGGTTCACAATGGGTGAAGGTTTATCCGTAGCTGATGCGATGGCGCTTGCCGGTTCAAATAAAGAGAATTGCTCTGATATGTGGGGTGGCGGGAACGGAATGTGGGTTCTGTTCCTATTCTTCCTCATGGCATGGGGCAACGGTGGTTTCTGGGGTAACCGCAACGGAATGAACGACGCAGCAGTGCAAGGTGCGCTGACTCGCTCCGACCTGTTCGAGGGATTCAACACCCAGGATATCAACAGCCAGTTGCGTGGAATCACAAACGGCGTGTGCGACTCGACCTACGCGATCAATAACGGCATCAAAGACCTTGGCATGAACATAATGCAGGGGTTCAGCTCGACGCAAATGAACATGATGCAGGGGTTTGACGGCACAAACCAGCGCCTTGCAGACCTTGGTTATCAGATGCAAAATTGCTGCTATGAAAATCTGGGTATACTAGGTATGGCAGCCTAAAAGAGTAATCTTTTAGATAAAAAATCGGTGAATTGCTGGGAAGCTAACTTTTATGGTAGATAAATATTATGTTTATGAGTGGTTTAATACGGACTCCGGTTATATCTTTTATGTAGGAAAAGGATGTAAGAATAGATATAAAACAAAAATAGGTAGAAATCTTCTTTTTAAAGAGTACGTTAATAACAATCCTGTAGATTCAAGGATTGTAAAATTTTTTGATAAAGAAGATGAAGCCTTTTTGTACGAGCAACAGCTGACTGATAAATACAGAGCAGAGGGAATGTGTTCTTGTAATTTAATAGACGGAGGATATGGTGGGTACTCATCCGTTTGGAGCGAAGAGGCAAGAGCTTATAAAAGTCTTTATAACCCAATGAAACAAGAGTCTCAAAAAGAACGAATGAGAAAAAATAACCCTATGTTCAATAAAGAGACAGCAGCAGCCGTTGCAAACAAGAATCGAAGAAGAGTTATTATAGATGGCATAGAGTTTAGTTGTGCCGAAGAAGCATTGAAGATTATAGGGGTGCATCCTTCTTCTATTCCTCGTTGGTGTAAAAGGGGCTACAGTGAGCCGCCAGAAAATTGGCTTTGCTATTACAAAGACGAGATACTCTTGGAGAAAGACATCAAAGACAAACCGACAACTAACGCAAAAGTAGTTGTTGTTGATGGCAACCATGTGTTCTTTTCTTTAAAAGGGGCCGCAGATTTTCTTGGAGCAAAAGATACGAGTCCGCTATGTAAATGTCTTAAACATAATAAGACCTATAAAGGTCACTCTGTAAAATATGCTAATCAGCAGCCAAGCTAGTGAAATAGCATAGAAGTAGCTAGAAGGTTCAGAGACTAACAAGTGAGCCAGCTAGGGCGATAATCTTGACACGAGTGCCGATCCCCATTAAAATAAATGGGTGAAGATATAGTCCGATCTTATAGGAAACTATGAGAAGCATAAGATAAAGAACTTATGCGATAACAGAATGGTACCACCAATAGAAACCTCGATAGCGTCCGGTACGAGAACGCCAAGAACACTTGCGACATAATCAACGCCGTCAACGCAAGCACACAGCGCGTCATTGACCAGATGACAAACGACAAGATTGAGGATCTACGCACGGAGCTTCAGAACGCACAGCTCCAGCTGTCCAACAACAGTCAGACTGCTGACCTCATCGCAACATTGAGGCCATTCCCACAGCCAGCCTATATAACATGCTCGCCTTACACCTCGACCAACACTAATTATGGTTGCGGTTGCGGAATGGTAGCCTAACCTCCGTTTGGAAGAAAGGAGGTAGGATATGAGCTATTATTGCAGTTGTGACAAGGTGGTATTTTCAGGATCCCTTAACGCCACACAGGCTGTCACGCAAGGTTTGCCGGTCAAGTTCTCAAAGAACCTGTCTGCCAACGTAGTCTATACGGACACGTCCGTGACGATAAAAAGGCCTGGGCTTTATAAGATTTCCGTTGACGCAAGCGCCTCTACAACAGCGTCAAGTGCGACCGACGTCGTGATGAGCCTCAACAGGAACGGCACGCAGGTTGCGAACGTTCAGTCAACAGCAACCTCGGCATCAGCGACGGACTTTGTCAACCTGTCGTTCGATGCAGTGGTGAAGGTTATGCCAACCTGTTGCCCATTGAGCGACAACTCGGCAACGTTCACCGTCGTCAACTCCGGCGCGTCTGCGAACTACTCAAATCTTACGATAACAGTCACAAGAGTGTAGGTGTTTTATCATGAGCGAGGGTAGAGTCGACATTATAGAGGGGCCGGACAGCGGAGACCGATCTATATGGGAAGACGTTCTCGCCATAAAGCTTAACGGAGTGGGGTTCCATACTTCGATGTACAGTCTGTGCTTGGGAGGCAGACTGGATAAGATGGCAAAGTTCCACAAAGAGAGGGCGATAGACGAGAACAAGGAGTTCCTCGTCGCTGTTGAAAAGTTTGTTGAAATGTTTAAAAATCAGCCACGCCTTTATATGACGTCTCCTGCTTTGCCGGAGCACATAGATTCAGAAGACCAAGCGATGTCTTTGTATGAAGAGTGGGAATGCAACACCTTGAAGAAGCTTATTGACTGCCGTTCATCGTTAACCAAGGACGGCAAACAATATCTGTCAGAGATGATCAAAGACGTGGTTGATGAGATAGCCTACATCTGTTCTGTAAAATACTGATGTTTGAAGAAAAGCGCCCTAAACGATCTTGTCTGGGGCGCTTTTTTGTTATTGGCAACAGTTTTTCAATATGTTATAATTTTATTTGTCAGATTGAGAGGAGCAAAGAATGTAAATCTTGAATCTGCAAGATCGAGTTGTGTTTAGAAAAATAAGGTTGACCAAAGAGTTAAAAAAATGTTATAATTATTTCAACAAAAGCGACAGAGAAAAAAGGAGTCACAATGAGCTTTATCAACACCAACAATGTCACGTTCACTGGTCGTGAGATGAAGGCCATTGCAAAGTTCTGTGGTCTCGGCGGCACTGTCTTCATTACCAAGAACGCAATGTACGCCTTTGACTCCAAGCGAGTCAGCGCGATGCGAATTAAGTACCATGAGACCTACGTCGTAACCCACAATCCTTGTGACAATGGCTCCGACAAACCCACTGTTGAGACTGTGCGAGTCGATGCGTTTGAGAACTTTGAGTCTTCGTATATGATTCAAGACGTCAAGCCTTTCGAAAAGCTCAAGGTAGGTGACAGCGTGCAGCTTTTCAACGACGGCAAGGTGCTTGTTAACTCCGCCGCCAGTGACGTCAGGACCTTTGTTATTGACGGTGAGGGCAAGTACGAGGGTATGTTCAAGTATGTTGACAAGGCACTAGACACGCCTGTCGAGTGCAACAACGAGGATATGTTCGTCCAGTGCGTCGCGCTTACGAAGATTGCAGGCATCATCGACGGTTTCAAGATCAATGACGACAAGAACGTCAACCTTGCATTCATCGACCCGAGTAGCGGCAAGAAGGTCAACAGCAACGAGCAGTACAAGTTCATTGACACTCCTGCGTTGATGGTCAAGATGGCACCCACCATGTTCGGTGGAACCAAGGCAAACGGCAAGCGTCAGTATATGGACATCGACATTATGTACATGGGCCTCTTGTTTGAAGACAAGGCCGAGGATTAAGAGAGGAACAACTGACACATGGCAGACATCAAGAACTTTGCCCTTAACTCCAACGAACTTCTTGAAAAGCAGGTAGAGGATCTCGGTAATTCTGTTGCATATCGTGACGAGACCATCCGAATCATGCCTGACGGTCATCCTGGCAAGGGAGCTGTAGTCGGCTCCACCATCACCTTCTCTGACAAGGTATCTCCTTATACCGTCGGTGTCGATGTGTGTTGCCGAGTGTCCTTGTTTAAGCTTCCGCGCAAGTTCTCCGTCGAGAATGACCTAAAGAAGCTTGATGAGGTCGTTCATGCCTGTGTGCAGACTGGATTCAACGTTCAGGCTGACGAACAGCCTGAATCTGATGTCTTCCCCTATGATGAGCTGAAGTTCTGGGACACTCTTGATGACAGCCAGAAGAATCGAGTGCGTCATTCGATGGGGACCCTAGGCGGAGGTAAGGATGATTGCCTCCGTGTGGCTTAATCGTCACAGTAGTTAAAGCCGTCCAAATCGGTGAACCCTGCGATGGGAATACCGAGGGAAGTGGTAATACACCCCGTAGAGAGCAGAGGGACTTGGCGACGCCATAAAAAGCGTTAAGGTGTGCTCCGATCTTTTGGGAAATGAACCAAAAGAACCAAGTAGAAATAGCTTGGTCCGTTTTTGTATACTTATATCAACAAAAACGAGTAACAATTATGAATCATTGTTTGGCTATTGATATGGACGACGACGGCAATGCGTATCTTCTTGTCCATTGCGGCTCCCGCTCCCTTGGCGTCATTATGGCCGACTATTATCAGGATGTTGCAAAGAAGGCTGGCGAAGCTCGCGTAAAGGAACTCCACGACCGTTATATTCAGCTGATGCGCGAGCTTCGTGACCCCGATGCTACGAAGAACAACGACACTGTGCGCGAGCTTCTTGCCGAGATTGACAAGGACCATGTCTATCTCGAAGGCGACGACTGCTCTGACTACTTGCGCGACATGATGAGCATTAAGACGTGGTCGCTTCTCAATCACCATTGCATCTACTATATGATTTGCGACGGTATGGGATGGGATTATGGGAACCTGAACAGGATTTGCGCTACCTGCGTCCATAACTACATCTCTCTTGACGATAATGTCATCCGCAAGGGTGCCATCAGCGCTCACTATGGGGAAATCGGCATCATTCCTCTGAACATGCGTGACGGCACGCTTCTTGTCAAGGGTAAGGGTAACCCTGACTGGAACTACTCTCTTCCTCACGGGGCTGGACGACTGATGTCCCGTGCCGAGGCTCGCAAGAACATCACCCTCGACGAGTACGAGGACTCAATGAAGGACGTGTACTCGACCACTGTGAACATCGGTTCTATCGACGAGGCTCCTATGGTTTACAAGGACTATAAGGAGATTATCGACGCGATTGAGCCCAATGCAGAGATCCTGTGCCACCTGCGCGAGGTGTACAACTACAAGGACGACACCAAGAAGCAGTAGACGGAGGTCCCGCAATGATGAACAAGTTTCTTTCTTTTCTGGCAGCATTCATTATTATGTTGTTCGTAATCGCAGGCGTCTACAGCTGTTCTCCGACAAAGACGGCAGTCGTGGAGCACGTTAATCAATCTATCGAGGAGTAAATCATGGACGAGACTCTTGTCAAGTACCTATGGGGCAACGAGCAATTCGAGGAAGATTCTGTGGTGTGCCCTTGGTGCGGACATTGTGAGGAATACTTCGGCGACGTGCAGGGAACCTACGACGACTGGGAATGCGAAAAGTGCGGGAAGACATTCACTGTCGAGGCTTATCCTGTTATGAAGTTCACTTCATTCCGAAATGAGGAGGATATGCCGGAAGGATGGGTTCCCGAAGAGAAGTAGATGAGACAAGAAAGCCACCAAGAGACCTCCTCCTGGTGGCTTTTTTCATATTGCCAACAGATTTTATACGTGTTATAATATATTTATCAAAAGTCAGAGAGAAAAGAGAGAACATGGACGTTTCGAAGGTTGACAAGTTCTGGTACGACCGAGTCGCTGACACCATCGAGACCGTTGAGAATATTTACAAAAGGAAGATCAAGGTGGATTGGAACTACAAGGACGGACTTGCCAAGGTTTATATCGACGACCAGTTTGTCCTCGTCTGCCAAGACAGGCCGGAGGAAGTGATGCTTGTCGTCGACACGATCTACGCAATGTGCTGTGTCGAGCAAAACAATCAGATCGACCGCCTGATGGACCAGTTCCATGACATTGTCGGCAAGTAAAAAAGATTTACAAGAGTAGATGGATTCTTTTTAAGGAGACTTAAATGATTGGTGCCACTCTTGAAGACTATATGAGTGTCGTTCGTGCGGATGCCAAGGAGTTTATGACCGATAGCTTCAACCAGTTCGACTCTTTTGACGTAATGTTCGATTGCATGATGAACCAGCCTTCTGTCGTTGGGTTCATTTACAGCAAGTGCGGGTCTTACGAAAAGGCTTGCGCTCTTGTCTCCACCGTTGTGTTCGACCAGCGCTTCCGTGACAACTTCGTGGCGGTGTTTGGCCGAGTGCCGAACATGGGCACACCCTATGCTTTTGATACCGATATTCGCAGGTACGTTTTGCAATTGCTGAAGCGTGAGCTGAAGGATGAGTATGAGGTAATCGCATTCTGCAACGAGTTTAAGATTGTTGAGGGATTCGAGGTTGAGGAGTAAACGATGGAAGCGTTGACTGACTTGTTTGGCGTGTTCGTACCGGTCGGCATGATCTCTCTTTGTGTGCTCATGCTTGTGTACACTTTAAGTGTCGTCGGCCCAGAGGATCGGAAGGACAGCTTGTACAGCCCGATGCTCTTCCTGCCGTCAAAGCGTTATTGTTATTTACTGATGGTGGCAGTAATCCTCGTTGTCGCGGGAAGCATTGGGTCTTTTGTCATTCATACGATTTAAAAAATGACATTGACCGCAGATATGGAAATATGTTATAATTGTTTTAACAAAAGCGACAAGGAAGTGGAGAGCCACATGAAAGTCGACAGCACTCTCAAGCAGGTTGCCAAGCAGGTCTACGCAGACTCCTTTACCGACGGCTTCTACAAGGTCGACGTTCAAGAGCGAGTCTGTGGCGAGAAGGTCCAGTGGGTCGAGGTGAACATCACCAAGAAGAACGAGTCTTCCGTGCCGTTCGTCACGTTCCTGTGCAATCTTTGGCATCAAGACGCCCGTTATCGTTTCTGGCAGGTGTCCGTCCTGTCTGCGAAGCCTGGTTGGGAGTATTCTTACGATTATCCGTCCATCGACGAGGCGATTCATGGTGAGTACCTCCAGAAGGTCCTCAAGGACGACAAGCTTGACGCCGTTCTCAAGGTGATGGACGAGGCCAAGGTGATGTGGTCTTGTCTTGGCACCAAGTTCGACTTTGAGCGTGGCTATTAGGCTCTATAAGGGGCTGTAATGCCCCTATTCTTTGAGTTATTTAATTTTTGGTATAAGGTATAGGGTCTTGTCTATTTTAAAGAATTGGGGCATTGTATGAGCGCAGAAAACATTCATGGTGTGATCAGGACCCGCGATGCCCTCAACGGGGTATGCAAGACCTGCGGTGCCGCCACCGAGCACCCCTACATCGCGGAATGCGCAAAGTGTGTCGACTCTCGTCTGTGGAACCGCAAGACCAACGAGCGCATCCCCGCGTCCCAGTACAAGGACCCGGTGTACTATCGTGATCGTTTCTACCCAGACGTGGAGTCGCTTAAAGGATGTCGTTGCTCGGACGACGGGGTCTTCGGGTCTCGAAAGGTGTTCCTGGGTCTCTCGGCAAGTGACATCTGTGGCCGTCTTCATATGGCCTTCGACGACCTTGACTATGCCGATCATTACGACGGTGGGGCGGACGACGACATCAAGAGGTTCGTCGACGCCTTCAACGAGAAGTGGGGGCAGTGGTACTGGGACATCGACTACAGCGTCAGCATTTGCTTTCCAAAGACAGAGACGCTGGAAGAGCTGTCTGCAAAGACGGCAAAGAAGCTTGACGACATGAAGAAGGGGTGACATGAAAACACAGGCGCTTCTCGTCGCACTTATGATGCTCTACTCGACAGGCGGGACTGCGCCTTTGGTGGCTGTTGTGCTGTTGACTCTGGTGATATGTCTGTTGATCATACTCTTTGTCAGCAAGGATGATTGACCTTCACAGTAGGTTTCAAACGTGTTATAATTATAATGTAAAAACAAAGAGGATATAAAGAGATTGGATGAGACATATGAACTACACCAACTACGACCTTCTGTGCGACGCCCTCTCTCTTCTTGAGGAGTACCGCGAGAACGGTGACAGCGACGCCACTCTTGAGGACGCCTTCGACGAGGTTGTCCATGACAGCGATAGGGTTGCAGACTACAACAAGCCTACTTTTACCCAGTGCGTCGACGACACTGTGAACGACATGTACAACGTTCTCCCAAGCGTGCCGAAGGAGGTCCTCTCTGTAATCGTCAACCTCTTCCCCAGTTATTTCAAGCTCTACGCTCCAAACGACTACACGCGAGAGCTTTATGCTCCTTATGACCTCGGGTTTATCGGCCTCATCCTCACCCGCCTCGATTGGGAAGACGAAGACCTTGAAGCTTTGAAGTGCGAGCGCATCTCCCAGCGCCCCGCCCACTCCATGTACTGCTATGCCGAGGACAAGCGATTCATCAAGGTCGTTGCGAAGATCCTGTCCGACAACGTCGACTCCTCCGAGGGCTCCTTCAACCTCCACTATGTGAACGGGGAGAAGGTCAAGCCTGGCGACCCCTTCGTTGCAGTCTCCAGGAAGGGTGATCTTTTGACCGTTGACAGCGTGTCCATCAGCTACAAGAGCGACGGCACCTATGACAATGCCCATCTGTTCTGTGGTGACACCGGTTATGCAATCGCCGGATGCGAGCCTTGCATTCCCGAGAACAACAACGTCCGCACTGCATGGAACACCGCCTCTGACGGCTTCGAGTGCTCCAACTGTGGCACGCATTTCAAGCTTGACGGCATCCACTATTGTCCGAACTGCGGTTGCAGGATTGTCTAAAGGTTGAAAGAACGTCCTTGACGGCAGAGTCTCGCATGTGTTATAATATACTTGTAAACAAAGTTGATTGGGGGTAATGTTCTAGATGTCACGACATAAGATTGGTATGAGGGTTGTAAATTACGCGCTGTCTCACAAGAGCGAGTATCAGCCTCCCTGGTTCTATGAAGCGCAGGAGATGCACGAGAAGAACGTTGCCACCAAAGAGGAAATGGCATCCTGCTCGATGAGCGGAATCCGCGTTCTTTACAACAGTCGCATTGTTGACAAGGAGAATTAGATGGAAGAGAGCGAGTACGCAGTCGGCATAGAGTTCGTCAGGATGATCGACAGACTTGCCGAGGAGAAGTTGTGGAAGCCGTTTAGCAGGCCTTACGACGAGTATTGCTATAATCAGGCTCTCTTCTGTTGTGAAAACGGCGACGCAGTGTATGAGCGAGACTGGGACAACTTCTGGAAGAAGTACCCGAGCTGGTACGAAAAGGCCTATATGCTTGCCGACAACGGTAAATACTCCTCTATGGACGTTGCGAACATGAACCCCGAGGAGATTTGCGACGCATACAAGAACAGCGAAGGCTCGTGCGAGAACGTATATTACACAGTGAAGGATGACTAAACAACCGAGGGGAATTGGTATGGTTAACAAGACCAGCATGTCCAAGTTCGCAATCGGCAACCTAATGCTCTCTAGCTTGCTCAACTACGTCGATGACTGTCTGTGGTCAGACAATCTCGACGGCACGGTGAAGGATTGGGACGACTTCGAGGACGGCACACGGGTGGTGGTGTTCAACTGCAACCCCGGCACATGCATGTCGCTCGACGATTGGGTGGCATGGTGGAGTGACTTCCCTGAATGGTATCTGCCGACCTATATCCTCGGCGTCAACGGTTACCCGTACATCGCAAACATGATGCCACAGGACATTCTGTCTGTGTGGGAGGATCCAGAATTCAACGAGTATAACATGAACGGCACGCACAACGTTGAGTTCGGAGTGAAGAGAGGAAAGTACCCGTGGTTTTAGACGCATTTACTATTGCAATCGGCTATTGTACGGGAATGTTGCTTTATGACGTTATCACGAACCTGCTTGAGTGGAAGTTCAACTTCCCGAATCAATCCAACGACGACGATTCAGACGGCAACGACGGCGATAAGGGAGCCTACGGATGGTAGACGACAAAGAAGTGGTTTATAATTTCATGCTGACCCAGCAGGACCTTCAAGACATTATGGACGATGAAGATGTGACCATCTACGCAGATATGGCCGAGGCTCTTGACTATGTCCTCTATGACTGCGCCTCCAAATGGATCAGGGAGAACATGGATGACTTCGTTGCGATGAACGACGACAACCCACAATAGGAGCGGGCATGCAGAGGAAGTTTGAAGACGACGACATCATGTATAGGTTTGATTTGACCTATGAAGATGTCAAAGAGATGGCGAAAGGCGTGCCGGTCGTCGAGGACGGCATGTTCGTCGGATTGTACACTTTTCTATACGAGCAGGCCGAGAACTGGATTTACCAGAACATAAAGACAGAGCAGCCGCCAAGCGAGGAGGATTGATTTGGAAGATAAGTGTTATTTGATCA